>CETM01026679.1_pt1 | contig 38703 bp, 29 predicted proteins | sample 361451 | NCBI WGS metagenome assembly CETM01 (sample SAMEA2622690, study PRJEB7988) | marine metagenome | isolation source: saline water (ENVO:00002010), including
AAGGCAAAGAACGTTGCTGGTTATAGAAATTATGACTCTTCTGAGTTTGCTGCTCAAAGTCCTATTTTAGATGATGATGATGCAATGGAAGCATTATGGAAGAAACAATTCTCTCTTGAAGAGTTTGTTGCTGCTGATCAGTTCAAGTCTTATGAAGATTTGAAGAAGCGTCTTGGTTATGTTCTTGGTAATAAAACTACTGTTCGTCAAGATCCAGAAGTTGTTGATGAAGACAATGATCGTGGTGTAGCAGAAAAAGTTGTTGCTGCTGCTGGTGCAGGTGTAGCATCTGCTAGTGAAGATGAGGATGATACCTTATCTTATTTTGCTCAACTTGCTGCAGAATAATTAATCCTTAGTAAGGAAAATATAAGGAGATTCATTTACTTGAGTCTCCTTTTTTATTGTGGTTATAAATAAAAAAAAGAAAGTGTAATTGTCATTGTAGATGCCAACTCATAATACAACATATAATGGTGGTAATGCCGATAGATTTTTTACTTCAGGTGCTATTAGTTTTAGTCAATTAAGGACTAATTTTGGTGGTCCTACTGGAGCAGTTAAAGTATCTGATTATATAAGAACGACTACTGCAACTTCAACTAGTCATGTTGTACCTGATTCAAGATTTAATGATGGAACAAATACTGGTAATGTAAAAACCAGTGCAGTAGAAGATGCTGCAATGAATTTGGAAGGGTATAGAGATACTGTAAAGAAAATAGAAATAACTCTAACATCTGATGAGACTGGTGGCAATTATGATATTGATTCTCCTTGGAATACTGGTGAATTATCAAAAAATGTAGAAAAGGATCATATTGTTGATGGTAATGTAGATGCAAGTACTACTAATACTAATACAGATCCTGCTGCAAAATTTGATCCTTCAGTTAATGTACATAATTTTGAACTTATTGTAAATAAAGATATTATAGGTAGAGGTGGAGATGGTGGACAAAGTAATGATGCTAATGGGAGTGATGGTGGAGGTGCGTTATATGTTAATCCAGGTGGTAGTTCATCCAATATTTCAATCAGTGTATCCAGTGGAGGAATGATTGCTGGTGGTGGCGGTGGTGGTGCTGCTGGTGAGAAAGGTGCTACTGGTGTTGATGGTAATAAAGGGGCTGATGGTAATAAAGGAGAAAATGGAGCTGATGGTAATTCTAATTCTATGAGATGTTATAAGAATTATAATGTTACTGGTTCTAAATGTAGTGGATATGAATGGAATTATAATAGACAAGATGATGAAAGATGTGTGAGAAGAGTACGAAGAAGATGGAGACCGTTTGATGGGAGAAAAAAGGATCGTAATGTTAAATGTACTAGAAATAGAGCAGGATGTACTACTGCTGAAGGATGTAAAAATAATTGTAGGAATACATCTGATAATTATAATACTTCTGATGGCAGTCAAGGAAATCGTTGTAGAACTGGATTCGATTCATTAGTAGACTCTAGATGTACACAAACTGAAGCTTCAGGTGGTAGATATTGTAGAGCTAATTTAGGATGTACATATAAGCATAATTTCAATTCTTCCTCAATTAATCAAGCAGCTGCAGGAAATGGTGGAAGAGGTGGAGCTGGTGGAAATGGTGGAAATGGTGGAGAAGGTGGAAGAGGTGGAAATGGTGGATTTGGTGGACATGGAGCAGGTGTATCATATTCTAGTGGTCAAGCTGGATTAGTAGGTGCAACAGGAGAAGAAGGAACAGCAGGTAATTCAGGTAATGCAGGTAGTGAAGGTGAAAATGGTAATGCAGGTGAAATTAAAAGATGTAATAAAGTAAATCGTTATTCTGGAGGAGCGAATAGGGCTAAGGGAAAATCAGGAAATAGATTTTGGACTCAAGGAAATACTGGTGGTAAAGGCAAAAAAGGTAATACTGGTAAAAAAGGTAATAAAGGTGAAGACGGTGAGAAGGGTGAAAATGGTGGACGTGGAGGAAATTATGGACAAAAAGGTGAGAATACCCGTGAAGGTACAGGTGGAAGAGGTGGATATGCAATTTCTGGAAATAAGTATACAGTTCTAAGTGGAAATTCGGAGATTTTTGGTACTAAGTAGATTCTGATTGACGATATATATAAATTATGTTATAATTTGATTTAGATATGGATCATAATGACCCAGAGGTATTAAGGGAATTAATATACCTTTACAGGAGGATGAATTAAATGAAGATGAAGACAATACAGAAGATACAAATATCTCAGAATGAGGATTCTCCAGTAGATGAAGTTAAACAACAGGATCATAATATAGATCCTAGAGATAATAATGAAAATCATATTAAAGAACAAGATAATGACGATGATAATAATAATGAAGACAATGATAATGTAAAATTTGGTCCATTAGATGTACCATATATTCCTGGAAAGTATGAAGATTTTATAGGAATATACGAAAAATGTATTCCATCTATGATGTGTCGTCAGATAATGAGGTCAATGGATTATTATATGACTACTGATTCTGTATGGTGTGAAGATGATCAGTTTCCAGAGTCTATGGCAGGTAGATTTGGTTATTCAATAGATTTGGGTCATATGTCTTTAAAGATGGATGGTAGACCAGATCGTGATTTAAATGAAGTAATATTTGCCAAGTTAAAAGAGTATATTCATGTATTTGGTCATATAAAAACAGAAACATTTTATTCAACATGTCAGAAAGTACAGATGACTCCACCTGGTGGAGGTTATCATGTGTGGCATGATGAGAATACTACATCTGATAATGATGCTTCTAGATGTTTAGTGTGGATGGTATATTTAAATGATGATTTTGAGGGTGGGGAAACAGAATTTTTATATTATAAAAAAAGAATAAAACCTGAAACTGGTAAATTGATAATTTGGCCAGCTGGTATGACTCATGCACATAAAGGTAATTTGGTATTAGCAGGTAGTGCACAGAATAAGTATGTTATTACTGGATGGTTTAATATTGGTGGAAGGTTTCATTGATCAATGACTCAAGAGTTACCCTCATTAGGTGAACAAGGAAAAAATTTATCAGACACTCTTGCAAAAACTATGCAAGCATTTGTGAATGGTGATCAATTATTTGTTGATGATTTTGAAAGGAAAAGAAGATATGATATATGTCAGGCATGTGAACATTTTATAAAAAAATCTAAGAGATGTGCAAAGTGTGGATGTTATTTACAACAAAAGGTAAAAATGAAGATATCGAGTTGTCCTATTAAAAAATGGTAAAACATGATATTAGTATAATTGATAATTTTTTAGAACCTAATATATTTGATCAATTATCAAATGATTTATTAGGTGAGGATTTGTTGTATAGTTATGGGCAAATACATGATGGTGATGAATATAGACGTCATTATTGCCATAATTTTTATGTGGATGATATGCCAGCTAGTAGTTTTTATGAACAAATTGATAGAACATTTAGAGATGCATTATCGGTTAATTCTTGGGTTCGTATAAAACTTAACGCTAAGATTCATACAAACGAAATCATAGAATATCCATTACATCAAGATGAGGTATCTAAGAATGTTGCAATTTATTATTTAAATACCTGTGATGGTTATACTTATTTTAAAGGTGGTACTAAGGTAGAATCTATTGCTAATAGAATTATTATATTTCCTTCAGAAGTATGGCATGGTGGTACATCAGTCACTAATGCAGACCGTAGGGTAGTTATTAATTTTAATTATTATTAGGGTGATTTTACTCTAAGATTTTCAGTTCGTTTTAATCTTTCTGATACATATTGACTGGATCTCTTATACTTCATTAATCCTCTAGTATCATTTAAGAATTGTTGTAGATAATTATTTCTTAGAATGTAAATACCTCTTTTTTTATTATTTTCTCTAGTTTCATATTGATAGTTACTAATTGATTTTGTAATTTGAGTTTTAGTTATCAATTGGTTTAAACCACTATCCCAATATTGTACATATGATGATGTGGGACTTGTATCTATTTTTGGTGTTGGTAATTTAAAGTTATAATCTACAACTTGTCCTGCTGGTAAAATTACTCTATCTTTTGAATCTTTAACTTCAATAGTTTCATAAAAACGAGTAGCATTTATATCAGCACCATAAGCAGATAGTGCAAATTCGTAAAGATCTCTTTCTGCTAGTGGCCATTCATTTCTTACATTTGTAATACCAGCAGATATTAAAACAACCCAATCAAGTTTTGAACTATCATATAATTTTTTTGCAACCTGATCTGGTCTTTCACCATCTACAATTTGATATTTTTCAAATCTTGTAAATGAGTTATGAAAATCTTCTCTTAATTTAACTCTTTTAAATATATTTTTTGCTTGAATATATTCTGAAGCAGAGTTTCTATCAGATAGAGGTGATAGATATTCTAAATTTGGTAGTTCTCTAAAATATCCCATTAGTATCCAACTCCTTCTGTTTCTTGTCTTGGTCTATATGTTAATTGACTATCATTAAATGAATTGCCAGCACTACCATCATTATTTTGATCATTATAATCTTTATCATATATTGGTACTAGTTCTTGGAAGGTTAAATCCATTATTGTAGTAATAGGAGTACCATCTTCATAAGTTGCATATACATTATTACCAGTATAATTTACTGATATATTTGTTAAGGCACATTCTTTAAACTTATGTAAGAAAGGATGATTAAGATTTCCTTTTCTATATTGTAATTCAAATATATTTGGTCTATCTAGAAAAGTTTTTGATCCACTTACTCTAGGAACCATATTTTTCTTTAAAGATCTTATAATAGATTTAACTTGCCCAGATTCTGTACGATCTCTAGGACTCATTGTAAATTGGAATCTAAATTGTCTAAGATTTACTCCATTAAAGAGTAATTCCATATTAGGATTAACAATTTTACCTTGAGTTCTTGCTATTACTTGTTTTGCAGTTACATTTACACCAGGTATTATACTTACTGCTTTTGCAGTTAATCTATCTCGAAGAACTTTAAGTATCTCTGGTGATTCAGTTTCAATTTTACTAAGTGCTGCTCTTAGATTGCTAGTTCCACCAGTTGTTGTTTTTCCAGGTGATATTGCGTTAGCAATACTCTCTGATGTTGCTTCTACAGCACCTGTACCAATTTCCATTGCAGCTTTGGATATAGCATCTAAAGTATCTGGTCCATATCCTACTGTAGTACCATCTTGAATATTTGATGGCATAGGTAATAAAATGATTCCATTATCTACAATTTGTGTAGGATTTGGATTTCCTGCACTAGCAGAAGTTCCTACATCACGAGCATTTGTGATATTCCCATATGATGGATCTGATGGAGGTTCGTTAGTATATTGTTTGATAGTAAGTTGAAGATAATCCGTATTTGACGTGATTGCTTCAAATGGATATCGTAATACTGCTGCCATTTATATTATTTTTTAGTTATTTAGCCTAAATTTTGCAAAAGGTATTCCATCAAGGTCATTTAGTTCATCAGAGTTCACTTGATAGAGACCACCAGCGATTTCACCCCATGTATATTGTCTACTTTCATTCCAATGAAAGTTAATTCCTTTGAAACCCCATTCATAAACAGCAGTTACAGCAACTAAGGGATTTTGATCATATCTAATATTTGGAGTCTTGGGATTATATACGAATATATAAAATTCACCTGGTTCTGGAGTCTTTTCACCTTCTTCTAGGGCATCTATTATTTCTAACATTAAATCATCAGGATCCTCAGATCCAATCATATTTTCTTTTACAGATTTGACTCTACTCATTTTCTAATTCCTAATTCGTTTTCTGTTAGAACTTTAAATTCCCATCTACGATCTTTACAAAATTCTTCTGCTGCTTTCCATTTTGCTTGGTTTTTTGCATATTCACAGACTTCATAGATATAACTCTTAGTTTTTTTCTTTTGAACTTTAGGTGCTATTGTTTGTTTCTGTGGTTTAATTTCAATAATATATCTTTTAATTTGACCATTACTTTCTCTTACCTTTATATAAAAGTCTGGAAAGTATCTATGCTTTTTACCATCAACTGGTGAACGATATGGGAGTGCTATTTCTTCACTTCCCCACTCTAATATATTCGTAGTTTGATCACAATACTGCATGAATTTTCGTTCCCATAATGAACGATATATTATCCTAGTTGGATCACCCTTATACTTTTGGGGTCGTGTTGGTCTATACTTTCCTTTATATGCCATCTAAATAATAATAACAAAGGCTAATATCAAATATTTAGAAATGCCAAGCATACCAAATATAGAGACTCTTACTAGTCAGAATGTTAGACAACAACTTGCTGATGGTGGGTTTGCCAGGTCTAATCAATTCCAAGTTAGTATTACTAATGGTTGGGGTACACAAGGTGGAAGTACACCATTTATAGATCATCTTAATAATACTTCTTTGCAACCAATTTATGGGTTTAGTTGGAATTCAACTTTTAAGAGAAAATTAGCAATCTCTTGTTTATCAGCAGATGTACCAAATTCTCAATTGGCTACAAGCGATGTGAAAGATAATTTTATGGGAGTTCCACAAGAGTTTGCTCATACTAGATTATATACTGATCTTAGTTTCTCATTCTATCTTGATAGAAATTATACTGTTTTAACTTTCTTTGAAGCATGGTTGGATTATGTTTCTGGTGGAAATAGTAAAGAAACTGATCCAGATGAGATTAATATGTACTCTGAACCTGTAGGATCATATTATAGAAGATTTAATTATCCCAATTATTATAAGAATAAGAGTGGATTTTATATTACCAAATTTGAGAAAAATTATGGAGTAACTGCAGCAACTAAGATATCATATCAATTAATAAATGCATTTCCTAAATCAGTTACAGTATCTCCTTTAGCATATGGTGAAGCAGAAGTTATGCAAGTTACTGTTAATATGGTATATGATAGATATAGAATTTATAGAGAGAATACACCTCTTAATACTACATCTTAATTAAAATAACCCTTATATATAAATATACGATCTGAAATACATAGATTATGCCTTTACCAAAAATTAATACTCCAACTTATGAGTTGGTTGTTCCTTCTACTGGAAAAAAGATTAGATATCGTCCTTTTTTAGTAAGAGAAGAGAAAATTCTTATTATGGCATTAGAATCTGAGGATATGAGCCAGATTACTAATGCTATTGTGGAAATTATGAAAGCATGTATTTTAACTAAAAATGTTAATGTACTTGAGTTATCAACTTTTGATATTGAATATATTTTCTTAAATATTCGTGCTAAATCAGTTGGTGAAGTTGTTGAAGTGAATGTTACATGTCCAGATGACATGAAAACTCAAGTTAAAATGGAAATTAATATTGATGATATTAAGGTTAAGAAAGATAAAAAACATGATGCTTTGATCAAGTTAGATGATTCATTATCAATGAAGATGAAATATCCTTCTATTGAGCAATTTGTTGAAAATAATTTTGAAATACAGAATAACCAGAATGTTGATCAATCATTGACTATGATTACATCATGTATTGATCAGGTATATACTGAAGATGAAGCATGGGCATCATCTGATTGTACTAGAGAAGAATTGATGGAATTTGTTGAACAAATGAATACCAAACAGTTTAAGCAAATTGAAAAATTCTTTACTACCATGCCTAAACTTTCTCATACGGTTAAAGTTGAAAATCCAGAAACGCAAGTGAAGAGTGACGTGGTACTGGAGGGCTTAGCGTCTTTTTTCAACTAGTAATGTCACATACTAGTCTTGAAGTCTATTTCAAGACGAATTTTGCGTTGATGCAGTATCATAAATATAGTTTAGTAGACTTAGAAAATATGATGCCTTGGGAACGGGAAGTGTATGTTACATTACTTCAACAGTATATCGAGGAAGAAAATTTAAAACAACAGCAAAAGTAAGTGGCATTAGAAGAAATTAAAACACCTAAATTGAATTTAAAGAAGAGTCTTATATCTTCTTCGGTGTTTTCTGGAGCTTCTATTACACCAAAAGTTTCTTTTGGTGGACTTGCAAAAGCAATAGGATCTCAACCATCTTTTCTTGATACACCTAAGTTAGATGTACCAAAAGCAAATCCTCTTGTAGATATTGTTTCACAATTACAAGTTAAGTTTGAATCTTTATCTAGTACTGTTCGTAGTAATGTAAGAAAGATTACTCTTCTTAAAAGAGTTTTAGAAGCAGAGAAAAAACCTTTTGGTGGTAAGGAAGATCCAATAGAAGAAACGAATAGGATATTAGTAGAGATACAAAATCAATTAGCATTAGATTTTGCATCTAGAATTGCTGAAAAGAAAGAAAAATTAGATCTTATTAGAGATTCTATTTTAAAGAAGAAGCAAAAAGAAGATGAAGAAGATTTAGAGAAGGTTAATAAGAATACTAGAGAAACAAATAAGAAATTAGATAAAGTTATTAAACCTGCAAGAGGTATATTTGATAAAATTTTAGAATTCTTTAGTTTATTTGGTGGAGCAGTTCTAGCTGATACTGGATTTAAATGGTTAAGTGACCCTGATAATCAAAAGAAAGTTAGTGGTATTTTTGATTGGTTAACTGGTAATTGGGATTGGATTGCTGGTGGATTGGCTATTGGTGGTGTTCTTGCTATAGCAGGATCTCTTGCTCTTGTTGTTAGTGGTATTTGGGGGACAATTAGTTTAATTGGAACTGCACTTGCTGCTCTTTCACCAATTGCTTGGCCTATTTTAGCTATTGCTGCTCTTGCAGGAGGCACTTTTGCTGCAATGAATTGGGCAGATAGAATGCAAAATCGCAGAAAATGGGGTGATAATGAGGAATTTATATCAAGGGGAATAAAGACAAGAAAGGTATTAGTACAATATGGACTTGGTGCATCAGAAGAAGAACGTGATAAGCATTTGACTAAGGAAGAAAAGGGGGAATATCAGATGTTATTGATATATGATGGGATGTTACAAAGAAGAGGTAAAGATTATAATCAATTATTAAAGTGGCAGAAACAAATGGCCAGTAATGAAAAACGTTGGGCAAAACGTGGATTGGATATTAATAATTTACCTGAATTTGAGCAAGGTGTTTATGATAGAGTTGCTGCAAGGGTAGCAGAATTCCAAGAGAAGGTAGATACACATAATCGTCAGATTGCTGGATTTGAATCACAATTTACTATAAAGGGTGAAACTATTGAAGATGTTTATAGTAGATTTCCTGCTTTTTCAAATGCATTTTCAGAAAAAACCCAATGGAATACTCCTCTTCCTACAACTGGGATAAGTGAAGCAGGAGATAAAAATTCTCCGTATGGGTTAGGATATTCCATTAGACAAGATAAAAAAGGAATGAATGCTGGTGGTACTGTAATTGGAGAACCTGGTTATGATAAAATTAATGCTAAATTAACTCTTGGTGAAGAAGTTATTACGATGAATAATAATATAGCAGAAAATTTTAGACCAGCTTTAAAGGATATTAATAATTATGGTGGAGAGATGTGGAAATTCTTTGCAGATGGAACTAGTATAATGGGTGACAATAATGAAAAATATTATAATATACTTAAGGATTATTCTAGTTCAATATCCTCATTAAAAAATGAATTAGATACTTTATCATTATATCAAACTGATAATAAGAATTTATGGAATTCAAAATTATCTGGAGATATGTTCTCTCAAGATATTTTAATAGCATCATCTAATACTGCAGGATTATTAGCTGATAGTAATATTGGTATTGGATATACTCCTAGTAATAAAGATCTAACAACATTTACGTCTGGATTTACTAGTAATCTAGATACACCATATGTTAGTGTAGATCCTATATCGTTTGATTTAAGTGCATATAAAAAATCTAATAATGGAATAAATTATTTTCAATTTGATACTACAGATTCTAGTCTTTTAGAAGGAATGACTCTGGCTTCAAAGACTGGAGGAAGAAGAACAGCAGTTCTTCCTACTAAGCCTGCAGGTCCTGATGCAATTCCTATTGATCCTATTGATAATACTAATCGATGGAGATCAGAAATATCATATAACATATATGGTATTGGATTATCTCCTAGTGATGCTGATTCTAATGTAATGGAGACGAAATAATGAGAACAAAAGAGGTTAAAAAATTAAAAATTAATGCTGAGAGTATTAGAAGTACATTATTTAATAACAATAAGAAATTAATAAAACTTAGAAAAAATGAAAATACTCTTTTAAGAAGAATTAATAATGATAAGAAAAAAGAAAAAAAGGAAGGATTTATTGAAGGTATAAGGAAAGGATTTCTTTCAAATTTAGGTAAGACTAAAAAGAAGGTTGCTGGTAAATCTAAGAGTATGTTTAGTAAGATTATGGAATTTTTTGGTCTTATCTCTGCTGCTGTATTATTAGATAAACTTCCTGAATTGATTGAAGGTGTGAAGAAGTTTTTTGCAGATAATGAAGATACTATTGAATCTATACAGAGTTTCTTTAAAAATGTTAGTGATGCAATAATTAGATTTGTTTCTTTCTTTGAGACATCTCCATTTAATAAGGATAAATTAGAGGATGATAAAAAGAATCTTTCAGAAAAACTTAAAGATATTAGAGAAGGTGATAAAGGATTATCTAGAATAGAAAAGGATATAGAGGGACTTAAGGAAATAGCATCAGGAAAAGAGGAGGAGATGCTAGAAAATAAAAAATCTAATGAGAAAATATCTAAAGAAGCTGCTAAAGAAGCTTCTAAGGAGGGTGAAAATCAAGTCGGTAAAGGGATAGAACTTTCTGAAGGTACTGCAAAGCAAGTTAGAGAAGAAGTTACTGTTAGTATTGGTCAAGATACAAATAATAATAAACAGGATAAATCGGAAAATAATAATAAATTAGTTGTTAATAATAATGAAGCAAAAGTAGAAGGATATAATAAGGGTGGTACTGCTGGATATCTAAATTCACCTCTTACTTCTAGAGGAGAATCTTTTAATACTTATAAGAAATTTAGAGATAATACATTGAGTCAAAGTAGTCTTATTGATGATCAACATGATATTAATAATTCTCTTTTAGATATAATACAGGTATTACTTGGTACATTTAAGAAACCAACTGTTAGTGATAATTCTTCTTTAAGAAATACTACAATGAAAATGCTTGGGGCATATGAAGGATTAAGTCTTAATGCATATAAAGATACTGAAGGTATTCCTACTATTGGATTTGGTGCTACTACTCTTCCAACTTGGATTACTGGAGAGAATAAGGATAGACCTGTTAAAATGGGAGATACTATTACTACAGAACAAGCATATAAATTAAAGGATCATGATTATAATAGACATAGAGTTATAGTTGAAGATGAACTTTCTGAGGTTGGTATATCATTAGATAAACTTCCAGTTAATGTTTCTTCTGTTCTTATGTCTTTGGCATTTAATTATGGAAGTCTTAAAGGTGCTCACTCTGGAACCAATACTGTTTTTAATGGAAGAAAATTTCCAGATTCTCTTCCTGTTATGGTTAAGAAAGCTTATACTTCTAATGATTATAGTAATATTGCAGATTTAATTCAACTTAATTTGATTCATGATAATAGTGGGGATTTAACAAATAGGAGACTTTCTGAAGCTAATATTATTAGAACTGGTAGTGGTACGGGTTTCTTTGGATTACAGGATTTGAATTTACCGTTAAATAGTAGTAGCAAATCATCATTGTTTGATAATAAATCTAGTAATTCTCAATTTATGCAATACGATGTATCTAAGATTCAAAGAAGTCCTGTCTTATCCACTGAGATGGATGATAATTTAACTATTATTTCTATTCGTGATCAGGTAATAATTCCAATAGAGGTATGATGATATAATGTCAGGAACAAAAGCAAATCCATATACTAGACCACCTAATTTAGATATTCTGTACGTTAAGAATAATAATACAGATAGAGCTCATGATTTAAGGGAAGGTTTTATACAGTTTTCATATTATGAGAGTTTATTGTCTCCATATATTACTGGATCTTTAACTTATCTTGATTCAGGACAAGGTGGAGTGGTAGATTCTCAAAATGATACTCCAGAATCTACAAGAACAGGAACAGTAATTAATACATTACCTCTTGTTGCAGGTGAAGATATTAAAGTTAAACTTAATCATCCTTCTGGAGTTCTTGATTTTAGTGGAGATAATCAACATTTTATAGTTGATAGTTTTAAAGATTATAATAATGGAGGTGGAGAAAGAAATTCAATTGTACATCTTAATTTAATATCAAAATTTGGAGAAAAAAATAAAAGAACATCAATACCAGAACCTCAAGAAGGTAATATTAGAAATAGTCTTTATGTAATATTGAGAGATAAGTTGGGAGTACCAACTAGTATGCTATCAAAATTAGAGAATACTAGGAATTCTCATAATTTTAAAACAAATAATAGGAGTCCTTTTCATATTGCTGAATATCTTGCTGTAAGGTCTATGCCAGTTCAGTCTGATTCATTTGGTGGTTATTTCTTCTGGGAAAGCCAGACTGGATTTAATTTTAGAGCAATAGATTCTTTAATTAGGAATAGTCCAGTAGATAATTATACTGAATCCGATGTTTCTGCTGGTGCAGAAAAGGTTCATGCTAGTTGTAGAATATTAAAGTCTAGTGTTATTAAAAGAAGTGATAATAGTGCTGAAAAGAACTTTGGTCTTTTTAAAACTAAGCATGTTGAATTTAATCCATATAGCTTTGATATGAGTGAGAAAACTTTTAATCCTCTTCTTGAGTATGATTTTAGTGCTACTTTAGGATCTAATAGTATATCAGCAGAATATCTAAACCAAGCTCCCTCCATATCAGGTTTATCAGTAGATGATCTTTCATCATGGTCATATAATGATTCTGCTACTTTTAGTACGTTTACAATATTAGATACAGGTAATAATGATGCTAATCCAAGTTCAAATGTTACTGCGTGTGGAATAAGTACTGCTTTAAATAATGATCCTTCTCAATGGAAGACTTCATCTTCTATAAGGTATAATTTATTAATGAGTAATATTGTTGATATTGTAGTTCCATGTAATTTACATTTAAAAGCAGGACAAAGTATAAGATGCCATTTCCCAAAACTTACTTCAGGTAATAAAAATGAGGGTTCATCGGATGAGAGGATTAGTGGAAAGTATTTGATTCTTGATCTATCTCATAAGTTTCAAAATGAATCTACGTTTGGATCTCTTACTCATATGAGACTAGTTCGTGATACTAATGGACTATATAATGCTGAATCAAGTTCTTCTGATGAAGATAATACAGTTGATACTTAGATATGGAAGATAGATCGCAAATTTTTGGAAGTGTATCATGGTTTATAGGACAAGTTCCTTTAAATCAAACTGTTAATAAGACTAATTTAACTAAATGGGGTGATAGAGTTCAAGTTAGGATTCTTGGGGAAGATTCTAAATTTGGTGGTCAACTTCCTGATGATAAACTTCGTTGGGCTCTTGTATTAAAACCAACATCACAAGGAACTTTAAGTAGAGGATCTACTGGAATTATTGGTGGTGAATGGGTAGTTGGGTTTTTCTCGAATAGTGAGAAGGAACAATGCTTTATAATTGGCTCTCTTGGTAGAACTAATCCTAAATATTTTATTACTGAAGCAGAATCAAACGCATTACAAAGTACGGAATTTATGAGAACTAGACTTCAAATAGGTGGCGGACCAGATGGAGTTGTTAAAAACTTCCAAATGTCAGGAGCTCCTCAATCTGAGGCAGTTGGTACATTTTCTATTGATGTTCCTCCAGCATCTGATTTTTATCCCACTTATCATACGGGTAATATAGCATGACAAATTCAGGTATTGGTACTACAACATTTACTGGAACCCAGATAGAGGAGGTTAATCCAAAATTTTTGAATTCGGATCATACCTTTACATGGTTGGATTATAATGCTGATAAAGATTGTTATCCAGATTATTTGTTTGATGATAGTGGGAAGATAATAACTCCATTTACATATATGGATTCTGCTTCTTATAGAACATATTTGGCAAGAGCAAATGAAGAGATTGTTATTGGATCTGAGGAATGTGGTGAAGGAATTATGGGTGAGATTAGCACTTGGATTCAAAAACTTTTTATATTTTTGAAGGGTGTTAAAAAATATAATACTCTTTATATTAATGGGGCAACTAATAAGGTTGCTAATTTACAGCATCAAGTATCTAAAACTTCGAGAGCAATTGCAGGAATATTAAAGATTTTGGTTCAAAGAATTCGTAATTGGGTATTGAAAAAGATTAAAGAGCTTGTTCGGGGAATATTAGAAATGTTCCTTACACCACTTTTGAAACAGATAAAGGAATCTATAGTTAAATTAGCATTAGATCAGATATTCTGTGTATTTGATAATATTATAGATGGGTTAGTTGATTTAGTTTTAGATTTTTTATATTCTCTTATTGGACAAGTTGCTAATGCACCATTTTGTGCTATTGAGAGTTGGACAAATGCTTTGATTAATAATTTAGTTAATACTATTGATAATGCTCTTGCTCCAGTTTTTGATCAAATTAATGATCTTTTAGGTGGTATTGCTAAGATTACTGGATCTGTAATGAGTGCGGTAGATGCTATATTGGGTTATGAAGGACTTTTTTGTAAGACTCCAAATTGTCCAGCAGTAAGTAATTTTACTCCTGGTATATGGGGTGGTGAGAAAGATACAAGAGCAACTAACTGGAATAATTTTGAATTTCTTACTGATGATTTTGCAGAAGGGGTTCTTGATACTGCAAATGATTGGATGGATAATTTCTTTGGGGAAGAAACAGGTGAGGACATAACATATACTTCACCAACTGGTAAGGTTCATACTTTTAGTCAATCTCCTGGTCAATGTTATGCAGGAACTTTCGAGTGTGGATTACCTCAAGTAATAATTTTTGGTGGTGGTGGAACAGGAGCAGCTGTTCAAGCAGTTGTTAATACTATTGGTCAAGTAATTGGTACTAATATATTGAATGCTGGTGAAAATTATACATCTCCACCTTTTGTTTCTATTGTCGACCCTGCTGGATGTGGAAATAATGCTTCTGCAGGTGCATTTATTGGTGATGATGGAACATTGGATGATATAGTAATAACTAATCCAGGAGATGATTATAGTGATGGTTATACTGGTGGAGCTCCAGTTATAAGTTCTTTTGTTGGAGCACCCAATCCAATTGTTGTTAATCAGACTGTATCTTTATCATGGGATGTTGCAAATGCAGACTTAGTATCCTTAAAGAATCAACCAGGATTTACTGCATTACCTATTATAGGTACTGTAAATATTCCAATTACTGATGATATGGTTCAATTCCCTTCAGGATCTGATACAACTACAATAATGTTTACTTTAATAGCAACAAAGACTAAACAAGATTCTGCTGATGAAATAACAGAGAGAGATTTTATATTAACAGTTCAAAAAGAAGGATCAGTTCCAGATGCTGTAGGACCAAATACAGATCCACCAGAAATTGAATCACTTTCTTTATCTCAATATCTAGCAACTCCTGGAGATGTTGTTAATATAATGTGGCAGACTAATAATGCAACTTCTGTATCACTTGATGTTGATGGTGCTAGTTCATTACCTTCTGATGGTTCATTAAGTGTTGTAATACCCTTATCTACAGAGTTTCCTACTGGAAGTACATCTTTAACACAAACTTATACTTTAACTGTAATAAATGAGAATGCACCAGATTATTTCCAAATTGGTGATGGTTCTGGATTTAGTGGTTTGAATACTAATAAACAAAAAACACAGACTGTTGATCTTACAATAGAGTTAATTAATGATAAAAAACTTATATTTCCTGACGATGAAGATCCTACAACACTTCCTGATGACGTTGGAGTAGATCCAATACCTACTGATACTGATCCAGATACTACAACTACTACTCCAGATGATATTGTTTCAATTGATGATGGTGATGATGATGATACGGGAACTGGTGATGACGTTGATACTACAATAACTTCACCTGATACTACAACAACAACCCCTTCAACTGGGAATGATGGAAGTAGTGCAATTTCTATAATTAATCAACTTGATATTATTAATACTGGTATTGGATATACTCCTGGTGATACTGTTGAAATTGTTAATGGTGGTGGAGGTCCTGATGCTACGGATGATGGAGATGGTAGTAATGGGGCATCTGCAACTATAGAAGTTAATGAAGCTGGTCAGATAGTAGATATTGATATAGTATCTTCTGGATATGGATTTACCAGAATACCCAGAGTTAGAATAAATAGCAGAACTGGTGTTGGTGCAGACTTTAGAACTAGACTTAAGTTTATTCCTTTATCTGAATTTACTAAGGATAATAGATTGCAATCGGTAGATCCTAATAAAATAGTTCAAGTTGTCGATTGTGTTAGTTAGTTAAATTATGTCAGAAAATAATCAACCAAATAATAAAGCTCCTGATTATACAGTTACTGCTAATCCACATTGTATGATTCATTGTGGTCCTCTTGGACCAGAAAGTAAAGATAGTCAAATGAGGGATCTTACTGTAGTTACCTCAACAGATTCTACAGTTGTTTGGGGTAAAAATGGTAATAAAGAGGAGCAGGTTACTGGAACATATACTGAAACTAGTGGTTGGAATATAGATCCTGATCAAGATGATGCAATATCAAGAGCAATTGTTGCTAAGAATGGAGATATTATTTTAACTGCTGAATCGGGAAATATTAGGATGAGGGCAAAAAATATATACATGGAGGCAATTGCTCCTGATAAAGATAGTGATAAGCATGGTAATGTTAATGTAATAGGAAATGGACAAATAACATTAAAGACTGATGATGAGATTAGATTTGCATGTGGTAGTATGTGTGCTGTTGCAACAAAAGGATTTCAATTTGCTGGAGATTTTTCTCATGGTGGAAAAATGGCAGTGGGTGGTGCACTAGATACTGCAAGCCTTATTAAAGCATTTACTGCTGGTAATTGGGCATCTATATTTGAGGCAATTGGCAAGAGCTGTGGATAGGAGGTAATTATGTCAGGTTTTACAACTCCAGAAGGAGATGCTGGAGTATTTCATGTTATTAATTCATTTGTTGGATCAGCAATCCAGTTACCACTTGCTATGTTACGTCCTGGTGGTGGATATTTGGATGCATATTGTGGTTATTTTGGATCTTTAGCACAGAATGGATTAGATTTTGCATCTTTAACTGTTGGACCAGGTGTAACTAACCCTGTTAGTATTTTTTCTAAGGGTGTAACTCAATTTGTAGGTGCTCATAGTCAAACTGGTATGCATTTGACTACTGGTACTCATATGTGTACTGGAGCATTATTTACCAGTACTTGTGCAGTTAATACTATTACTGGTAAAACAAATACTATTACTGGAACTACTACAATTGCGGGTAAAAGTTGTTCTCTTGCAGCTGCTTCAACTCATATTGCTGCAGCAAAAATGGTAACTATTACGGGGGCAAAGTTGACCTCTGTTCAAGGTGGTAGAGTTATAATAAAGGGTAGAGATTGGTCATCATCATCAAGAATGTGGGATGCTAAGAAATCTTTTGATATACCACATCCATCAAAAGAAGATCATCGTCTAAGATATATTTGTGTTGAAGGTCCAACAGCAGATGTATATGTTAGAGGAAGATTAAAATCTTCTAACAAGATTAAATTACCAGATTATTGGAAAGATTTAGTTGATAAGGACAGTATTACTGTACAATTACAACCTATTGGAGATAGACATTTTCATCTTAATGTAGTATCATTTACGGATGAGTTTGTAATTGTTAAAGACCCAGATGATAAACCTATAGATTGTTTTTATATTGTTTTCGCAGAAAGAAAGGATACATCTAAGAACATTCCAGAGTATAGGGGCTTGACAGAAGCAGACTATCCAGGAGATAATGAAGAGTATATTATTAATGGTGGATAGTGAATAAAGTTCATGAGATTTTTCCTTTAGTTGTTTATCAAGGAACTGTAGATTGTCATGAAGAATTTAAAAAAAATAATATAGACTCATTAAGAGATTATTGGTTTAATGGGTACGAGAATGAAAGTCCTGAATATTCTGGAAGAATATTTGCTCATCTTGAACCAAAATATAAATTATTTTTTAATTCTTTAAAGAATAATCTTGATCAATATATGGAACATTTAAATGTTGACCATAAGTTGTTGAGTTATAATATTATAAAAACTTGGGTCGGATATCATAAGGATGATAGTACTCCATCTATTCCACCTCATTATCATAATGAATCTAATATAAGTTTTGTATATTATCTAAAGACTGATTCAACATCAGATAAACTTTGTATTAGTCAACGTAGTAATTGTAATGAAGTTGCTGGTGGATTATTTGAAATAGCAGATAAGAAAAATACATTATTGGGATATAATAAGTATAATTGTAATTATTATACGATTACTCCTAAAGAGGGAACAGTTGTTATGTTCCCTAGTAATGTATTTCACAATACACAGAAGATTATGGAAAGAAAATCTGAACGTATTGTTGTTGCTGGTGATATACGTATTACATTAAATCAAAATAATTTTAATCATCATCAAGGATCTACACATCCTTCTCAGTGGTTAGAGTTAAAGAAATGAGAATATAGCATCTTTTCTATTAATAAATCTGCTTTCTTTTGTTTTGATTCAATTTCTTTAGTATTCTTTTCTTGCTTTGCCGTTAATTCGACACCTATTGGTTGATCCGTATCCAACATTCTATAGTAAAATCGTCGAGTTAATCTTAATTGATTTGAATTCCATAAATTCTCATTATCAGTTTGATATAATGATTTAGTGTTATTATTTTGAAATCCACTTATTCCATCTGCCTGTGCATTAATAGCAAAAAGTCCTTCTAAAGGGAATAATTCTGCTTTTTCAGAAGCCCATATTTCATCTCGCATCAACCAATCCATATCATAATCATATGTAACATGTTCTGCACCAATATATCGATCAATATATGATTTAATTATAATTTCTCCTAGTGAGATATCGCCCCAATCATTATCATGCAGTTCCTTTAATTTTTCGTATGTTTTAAAGTATTTTTTCATATATGTTCCATTACCATGTACAAAATAATCTATGTATGATTCATTGGGTTCACAAGGACCTGGATGATATTTCCATGCAGGAATTACGAGGTCTTTATCTGGTTTAATATTGAAATTTTTTGTAGAGAAATCACTTCTACATTTTATTACTACATCATAATCTTCTGGATCAAACAAATCTAATGCTAGATATATGGTATACCATTGTTTCAAAATTCTATATGACCACTCTCTACCATTTCTTTCTAATCCATTCACTTTAAATTCAAATTCTGGTAGAGTTTCTTTATCTCTAAATATATAATTTTTTGGTTGATATTCTTTAATTAATTTATCTTTATCGACATTTATTAAACCAGATCCTTTAAATAATTCTGAGTAACTGTATGATGTAATATAAACATCTGCTGAATACTTATCTACAATATTTTCTTTTATATTGGGAAGATGTTTCTCCCAATTTCTCATATATCCAGTTAGAAGAAGAGCAACTTTCATAATAGATCTAAATAATTCATTATACTATATTTAATGCGAAAATGGCAACTAATCCCAATATTATAAATTTAACCACATCGTATAAACTAGATTTAGATAATACACAAGGTGTATATAGTAGAGATGATGCAACTATTGCAGTTGGTTCTACTTTACCGAGTAGTATAGAGAGGACAGATGTCTATTTAAATGATCAAGGTAGATGGGTAAGAGATAAAGTTACTGAAGTTAATGTATTTAAGACTGGTCCAAAAGTTAGAGAAGAATCTTCAATTAAGGAATCTGGTAGAAGAGTAAAAGAATATAGTGCTATTTTAGAACCATTAGATAAGCAAATAATAGAATTTAATCAACAAATAAGAACTCAACAGGAATTAATAATATCTGAACAAAATACTGCTATTAGTGCTGGATGTTCTATTAATGATCCTGCAGGGCATGGAAGAGGAACTTTATATTTAAATGGTGTTGCTGTTGGAGTTGGTAGTACTGTTTATGGTGATAAAATATTATTAGAACAGTATAGTAATAAGTATGAAAAAACTAATCCAAATCCTTTTGGTGATGCTACTTTAGAAGATTTAGTTATTAGTAATGTAACTGAGGGTGGTGCGAATAGAAACTATAATAGCCCATTTAGACTTTATGATTGGGAATATGATGTTTATATAAGTGGACCAAACTATGGAAGACATGTTGTAGTTAATAAATGGGCAAATACTGCTGAGTCTGGACCAGATGTGCCAGCATGTGTTGCTTGTCTTGCTGCTCAACAAGCAGCAACGGATGAGATTAATAGATTAAGAATATTAAGAGATGCAAAATTGGCTGATATTAATGCTTTAAAAGAAGCTAGGATGGATGATCAGATAGAAAATTGGGCTCATGAAAGAGAAGAAGTTGGATTTGATGATAATAGAGCAAATACTCAACGTATAATAAATGTAATAGAATCAGTCGATATAGAAAAACCATCAGTGAAATATAGTGGATTAATATTACATTATGATGCTAAAAATAATTCTAAGTTTATGGCAGCTGGATCTGATTGGACTGATATGAGTGATAACAAATATCATGCTGTTATTCATGAAGGTGCTTCCAGTAGGGTATCATTTAATGAAACTGAAAAAGAATTTGTATGGACTGGAACAGCATTTGATTCAGGAATAGGTTTATTTATTCAGACTTTAAAATATGAAAGTGGTTCTGAAGATCAAATATCTGCAATGACTATTGAAGCTTGGGTGAAAGCTACAAGTGGAACAATATCTCCAGCAAGAAATAGGGATGAGAGAGCAATTATATCATTTGATAGAAGTTCTGTTTGGAAATTTTCACTTGGAAGTTCTGAAGTAAATAATAGTGAAGGAAAACCTGCTTTTTCATTTACTGAAGAGACTTCTACTGGTACTAATGATATAGTTGCTTTTGATTCTGCGGATTTAAGAGATGATAGTTGGCATCAGATAGCAGTTACTTTTGATAGTAATCCAACTGGTGCAGGTACTACGTTAACATATGGACCTGGTATAAGCACCTCTTCTTCTGTTGTACTTTATGTTGATGGCGTTGCAGTAGGTGTGGATACTAATACGCATATGCCAATAGGTTCTCAAGAGGATAATGAGTCTCCAAGATTTGGGTGGATTGGATCTCGTTCAGAATCAACATTTATGGGTGAAACTTCATCATCATCAGGAGCCAAATATCCTTGGCTTGGGTCTATGGGTAATATTAAATATTATGATCATGCTTTAACTGAAAGTGAGATTAGGAATAATTTTGAAGTAGTTAGATCTGATTACGGAATTTAGTACTTGACAAACTTTTCTACATATGATATGATTCTCGCACTAGGTGGAAAGTTTGTATGGATGATGATTGGGTAAATCGAACCATTATCGATGTATGTAATAGATCTTTTCTTATCATTTCTGATGATGGAGAAGAAAGAACGATTACATGTGAAACAACAGAACAGTTTATGGATGTTATGGAAGTTGTAAATAAGTTACTTGACCCAGAAAGAATAAAGTACGCTGGTCCTGCTTTCAATGAAAAATGAAAAACAAAAGGCGATGGAAAGACTTCATGATGAATATCGTCGTCAATTGAAAAAAGAGGATAAGGAAGAAAATGAGGAAGATGATTTTATTCGTATGCATACAGATTGGAATCAGGATGGATCATAATGTTTTTTGATAAACTTAGTTTAGTTACTGGTGGATTTGATCCTATTCATAGTGGACATATAAGATATTTTGAGAGAGCAAAGGATCTTTCAAATTATCTCGTAGTTGGTTTGAATGGAGATCCTTGGCTTAAAAGAAAGAAAGGGCAGTATTTTCAATGTTGGACTGAGAGAGCAGATATTGTTAGAAATTTAAATATGGTCGATGCTGTTATTTCTTGGGATGATGCTGATGAATCTGCTTGTGGTGCTATTGAAAAATGTTTAGGTATTGCTGATAAGGTTATTTTTTGTAATGGTGGTGATCGGGGTAAAACTAATACACCTGAATATGATAGATTTAAAGATGATGATAGGGTTATTTTTGAGTTTGGTATTGGTGGAGAAGAAAAGATGAATAGTAGTTCATGGATTCTTCATGGGTATTTTGAGAGACAACGTAAGATCTTAGGAATTTAGTCTATAAATATTTCAGATTTGGGATATTCCTATGGATTATAGGATCGATACAACATATTGTTGGTATAGTGATTGGTTAAATAAAAATACCAAAATAGTTTTGATGTATTTTATAAATGGAATCCCATTTACATTTGATGATTTAGAAGATCTTGGTGAATCTCAGGAAGATATGCCAAGTATAAAAGTAATTGCTGATAATGAAATAAGGTATAATACTGAAGAGTTATATAATTATTATTCATACTTACTTGAGGAACAATTTCATCCTTTATTGTTTGAATTAGAGTTAGAAAACCCAGAAGATCTTCCTGATCATGTTGATTCCTATATAGAGGAAGATCTAATGGAATAAATAACCATAGATTAAACCAAAAATTTATAATATATTCCAATGCCTCTTAATAAGTTAGAGAATTTTATCAAGAATTATGAGGGTAGAATTCTATATGTAAACTCCAATGACTTGGATGCTACTGACAGTATAACAAATCAGGGTAATTCTCTTACGAAACCGTTTAAGACGATTCAGAGAGCATTAATTGAAGCAGCAAGATTTTCATATGTAGTAGGAAACGATAACGACTATAATTCAAGAACAACTATTTTAGTATATCCAGGTGATCATACTATTGATAATAGACCTGGTTATGGTATTAGAAAAACATCTACCAGTGTTGCAGAAGCAATTTCACCTGGTGGTGCAATAACATCAAATGCTCAAGATGTTTTTGGTTTAGATTTAGATTCTAATTTTGATATAACACAAGAAGACAATATATTATATAAGTTTAATAGTATTCATGGTGGTATTATATTACCTAGAGGTACATCTCTTGTTGGACTAGATCTTAGAAAGACTAAGATTCGTCCCAAGTATGTTCCAAACCCAACTGATCCTAATATTCCTAATTCTGCATTATTCAGAATTACTGGTCAATGTTATTTCTGGCAGTTCAGCATGTTTGATGCTGACGATAGTGAATTAGTATATACTGATAATAAAGTATTCACTTCTGGTTCTGGTAATTTAGCAACTCCAACATTCTCTCACCATAAATTAACTTGTTTTGAGTATGCTGATGGTGTCACTGTACCTACTGGGTATAATGAGACTGATTTGGATATGTATTATGCAAAATTATCCAATGCATTTAATGAAGGTTCTGGTAGAAGAATTGATTCTCAGCAAAAATTCCCAATTGCTCCAGAAGCATTTTCAAAAGAGAGACCAGAATGGGAAATTGTTGGTGCATTTGCAACTGATCCAGTTAATATTACAAGTATTATTTCTGGAGATAGTGCAACTCCAAGTCCAATTATTACGGTTAACACAGAGACAGATCATGGATTGACCGTTGGTACACCAATTAAGATTCGTGGTGTTAATGTTAATGATTATAATGTTTCAACTGTTGTTACTTCTGTAACTGGTAAGAAAACATTTACATATTTGTTACCATTTGTAAGAAATAATCTACCTGCATCTCCAGGTGGTGCTGCTACGGTTACTATTGAAACTGATAGTGTAAAGGGTTCATCACCATATATCTTTAACTGCTCTATGCGTTCTGTATGGGGTATGAATGGTATGAGGGCTTCTGGTGAGGAGTCTTCTGGATTTAGAAGTATGGTTGTTGCCCAGTTTACTGGTATTTCACTACAGAAGGATGACCGTGCATTCGTCAAATATGATCCTGTAACTAGATCATATAGTGGTCTACCAATTACAAAAGTTACTGGTGCTCAACTTGCATCACAATCATCATCAACTGATAGTGCGAGAGTTTATCATTTGGATCAAGATGCTGTTTATAGAAAAGGTTGGGAAACTGCTCATATTAAGATTGTAAAGGATTCAATTCTTCAGATTGTATCTGTTTTTGCTATTGGTTTTAATAAGCATTTTACTGCTGAGTCTGGTGGTGATGCTTCAATTACAAACTCTAACTCTAACTTTGGTCAGTTTGCACTTCATGCAGAAGGATTTAAGAAAGAAGCATTTAGTAAGGATAATCATGGATATATTACGTCTATTATATCACCAAAAATAGTTCCTAGTTGGAAACAATCATCTATTGATTGGATCTCAATAGATGTTGCTAAGACTATTAATACTGGTATTTCAAGTCATTTATACTTGTATGGATTTAATACTAAAGATAATGTACCACCTAATCTAATTCAGGGTTATAGGGTTGGTGCAAGAAGTGGTGATTTATTATACTTAGATCTTCCTAATGGTGTTGGCACTAAGAATGTTCAGATTCAGATGTCTGATAATACACTTGGTGCGGGTGTAACTGCTACAGTAGGAACAATTTCTGCTAATAAAGAATATATTGTAAGTACTACAACTTCTGCTCCTAATTATGATACTTTAGTATTGGAGGGTAATCATGATCTACAAACGGGTGAAACTATAATTCTTGTTAGTGATAATGGAGATCTACCAGAAAATATAATTGAAAATAAGAAATATTATACAATTACAACTTCTGTTGGTAATGAAATTAAAGTTGCTTCATCATTAACTAATGCTAAAAATGGTACTGCTCTTGCATTATATGGTGGTGATACTTTAAGAATAAAGAGTAGGGTTTCGGATAGAGATTCAGGAGATATTGGATCTCCTATTCAGTATGATTCTGTTCAAGGTGGATGGTTTGTTCATACATCAGCAGCTAATGATATTTACAATAGTATTGTTACTCTTGGACCTTCAGGATTTACTGAACCAAGAACGGATGTTACTTATTTTAAGAGAATTGCTGATAATAGAAGTATTGATGAAAAAATATATAAGGTTCGTTTTGTAATTCCAAAAGAAGCAGTAAACGCAAAAGATCCTAGTGAAGGATTTATTCTTCAGGAATCTAGTACAACAGGAGCACTTTCAAATTCTGAGTTTAGTTTAGCATCAATTACACAGAGTGATTATTCTTATAAGAGGAATAATAAGTTTATTAGTACATGCACATATGATAGTGCTAATAAGGTAGTTACTGTAACAGCAGCAGAACCACATAATTTAAATGTTGGTGAAAGAGTTTTTATTAAAAATGTAAAATCCTCAGTAAACCCAAGTGGAGCTGGAGTTACTGGATTTAATGGTGATTTCTCTGTTACATCTATTTCTGATAGAAATACTTTTACATATTCAACAACCGATATTGATGGTTTAGTTCATAATGTTGGTATTTTCTCTGGTACAAATTCAGATGTAAGAGATATTAGTCTTCCTAGATTTGAAAGAAATGATTTAAAATCAAACCTCTATCTTTATAGAAGAGAAACTATTACTCCATATGAGTTTAATGTTCAAGATGGTATTTACCATTTGTATATTTTGAATGCTGATAATGCAGTTGCAAATGAATTTACTGATTATAGATATGGGCAAAAAATTGAGAATATATATCCTCAGTTAGATCGTGATAATTTTGATGATAATCCACCTTCTGCAAAATCTTTTGCGAAGAGATCTCCTCTTGGTGATGTTGTAACAAATGATCTTAAAAATAGTATTTCAAGAGAAAGTCTTGATATTGCAGTTAAGAAATTTGGAATAGGTCCTGTAGTAAGTTCTTATTCTGCACCTTCTGGTGGTATTGGAACTATTACTACAACTTTAGAGCATGGATTAGGTGGTATTGTTGGATATAGTACTATTACTGGAAATGCTCAAGCATATACACCAGGAACTTATTATAATGTTAAACTTTTAAATAATGATAATAGTTGGAATGGTGCAACTGCAAAGGTAGTTGTTTCTGGAGCAGGAAATTCAGTAACATCACTTGAAGTTCAAGCAGGTGGATCAGGATATCAGACTGGAGCAACATTAAAACTTGATGGTTTTAATAATGCAACTATTGGTATTAATAGCTCAGTAATTTCTTCTTCAAAGAATAATTCACTTCAGGTAACTGGTATTGGTACTGCATCAGACGGACTCTTTAGAATTGTAGATGTTCTTTCTAAAAATACTCTTTCTATTGCAGCAACAACTGGAGATCCTACGATATATCCAGGACAATATATCTTTAACGTTGCTCCATCAGCATCAGCATCTTCTCAGGTTTATAACTCTGTTGTAGGTATTACAACTGTTACTTGTACATCTGCTCATGGATTGGTAATTGGTAATAGAGTAAGAGCACTTGATTCTTCTGATAATAATATTGGAGATTATGTTGTTAGTGATGTAGTTGGTATTAATACTTTAGCAGTAATGACTACGATGGGTCTTGCTACAGGTATTAGTGGAAATGCTGCTCGTATCCTTAAGCATGGATTTAATGCCAATGATTTAACTTCTGATGTTGATGGTGAAAATCTAGGATCAAGAGGTATTCCTTTCTATGATAATGAATTTGCATATCTTCAGGAAGATATTCTTACTGATGTAACTACAGGTATTGCTACATTTGCTGTTCAATCTCGTACTGGTGCTGGAAGTGTTGGTGTTGGTACGACTGCAAGATTTGAACTTGGTAGTTTCATTCAAGTTGGAAATGAGATTTTACGAGTTTCTAGTAGTAGTTTAACTGGAGCTGGAACCAATCAAATTCAAGCAATTCGTGGTTATCTTGGAACACAAAAAGAAAATCACTTTACTGGAGCATTAATTAAGAAGATTAAACCAATTCCTGTTGAATTCCGTAGACCATCTATTCTTAGGGCATCTGGACAGACGTTTGAATATCTTGGGTATGGACCAGGTAACTATTCAACTGGTTTACCACAGATTCAGAATAAAACTCTAACAGATAGAGAAAACTTCCTTGCTCAAGCACAAGAAAGAGATGCTGGACAGATTGTTTACACTGGTATGAACAGTGATGGTGATTTCTTCATTGGTAATACTAAGTATTCTGCATCTTCAGGTACACAACAAACATTTGATATTCCCGTACCAACTGTTACTGGTCAAGATCCTTCACGTTTAAGTGTTGTATTTGATGAGGTTATTGTTAAAGAAAGAATCCTAGTTGAGGGTGGTAAATCTGACCAAATTCTTTCACAGTTTGATGGACCAGTTACATATAATGGAGAATTGATTGTTAATAATAATATTAAACTTAACGGTCCAATTACAATTACAGAATTAACCAATATTACAAATGATACCGATTCTATTTCTTGTACTACAGGTTCACTTGTAACTAAGGGTGGTATTGGTGTTCAGAAGAGTGTTTATATTTGTGGTGATGTAAGTGTTGGTGGAACAGGACATTTCCACGGTGGTGTTCAGTTTAATACTGGATTATTCCCTGATCATTCTGAGGATGCTTATCTCGGAACACATAGAAAAGAGTGGTCTGGAGCATGGATTGGTGGTATTGGTATTGCAACAGAGGGTGTTCCTGGTGGAACTGAAGTTGCAGATAGAACTATTGAAGGTTTAACTGGCAATCTTGTACTTCAATCTAAGACTGGTGTTACTTCAGTAACTGATCGTCTTGAAGTTGGAGTTGGAGCAAGTATAGGAGCAAGTGGTCTATTTTCTGTTGGTATTATTACTGCTTATGGATCAGAACCAGGTATACAAACTTCTGGTGTTCATTTATTAGATGATGCTGCACTTTACTTTGGTGATAATAGAGATTTGCAGGTGACACATGACGGATCTAATAGTTATGTGAAATTTAATGATGCTGCTGGTGTTGGTGGACTTTATATGATTTCTGATGAGTTTAGAATCAGAAATCAGGATAATGATGAAGATTATATTCGTACTACTCGTGATAAAGAAGTATCTTTATTCTTTGATGGTACTAGCAAATTTGAAACTATTGGTTATGGTGTAACTACACATGGACATTTAACTGTAGGTCTTGCAACTGCTACACCTAGCAGACATCCAAGACTTCTTCCTGGTGAGAATTTAGGTGCTGCTATTGGTATATCTACTTTAAGATTCTCTGAAGCACATATTGGTAATCTTAGACTTGCAACTGGTGATGATAATGAAATTGATACTGCTTCTGGTGGTTTAACACTTGATTCTACTAGTGGTACAACTACTATAGATGATAATCTTATTGTTACTGGTAGTGCTCAGTTTGGTACTGTAGGAACAGGACATACATTTGGGTTCTATGGAGATGATATAACAATTAATGCTGATGTTACACTTCCTAATCATGGTGGTATATTTAAGAAAGTTAGAATTGCTGTTGCTGCCGATAATGAGATTGATACATCTTCTGGAAATCTAGTACTTGATTCTGCTGATGGTACAGTTAATGTTACTGATAATTTAGATGTTGATGGTAATCTTAATGTTGATGGTAATTCCCAATTTGATGGTACTGTAAATGTTGATACTTCACTTGAAGTTGATAATATTTTTGTTGATGGAAATACAATTACTACAAATAATAGTAATGGAAACTTAATTTTATCTGCAAATGGTACTGGAAAGGTTAAGGTTAATGATAGTTTACAAGTAGTTTTTAATTCTCAATTCGATGCTAATTTAAATGTTGATGGAGACACAACATTAGATACGACTGATATTGCAGGAACTCTTACAGTTGTTGGTGATGCACAACTTGATAATATTAATATTAATGGTAATACAATAGCATCAACAGATACTAATGGAGTAATAACTCTTGATCCAGCTGGTACTGGTGATGTAAATGTTGAAGGACCTCTTGATGTTAATGATTCTGCAACCTTTAGTAGTACAGTTGTTATTGAGGGTCAAACTACTATTAATGATTCATTACGCATTAATGCTGCTAATGAACATTTTAGAATTAGAAATGGTTCTGATACTACCAATCAGTTCTTAGTTGATAGTGATAATGGTAATACAACAATTAATGGTACATTAAGAGCTAAAGGTAATACTGTTCTTGAAGGTAATCTCACAGTTCATGGAGATACTACTCATAAAGGTAATACAACTTTAGGTGATGCTACTTCTGACACTGTAACCTTTACTGCTAAGATAGCAGATGGTACTGATATATTGGCTGCTGGTAATTCCTGTGATATTGGTTCTGATGGCACACCTTTCGACAATGGTTACTTTACTAATATAAAGGCTGGTAGTATAACTGGACCTGTATCGGGTGCTTCATCTAAGATTAAAACATGGGATCGTTCACAAACTAATCCATCTGGTCACTATTTGACTTTTGTATCATCTTCAGGTGATCAATCAGAAATGGATGTATATACTAATGCAGATTTTTATGTACTACCAGATAGTACTACTTCTGAATCTGATCTTTGTGTTAGAGGAGACATTACTGCATTTGCAGGTGCAGCATCTGATGATAGATTAAAAACCAATAAAGTTATACTTGAGGGTGCTCTTGATAAAGTATTATCCTTAAGTGGATTTACATTTAATTGGAATGGATTAGCAGTAGATCTTGGATTTGTTGCAGAGAAACAGCAAGTTGGTGTATCCGCACAACAAGTACAGGCAGTATTGCCAGAAGCAGTCAAGACTAGAACTCTTGATGATGAGGAAATTCTCATAGTTAAATATGAGAAAATAGTTCCACTTCTTATTGAAGCAATTAAGGAACTTAATACTAAGGTTGATAACCTTGAACAAAAATTATTAGATAAATAACTAAAAAAATAGCACGAGATGCCCAATTATAATAAGTCATTTAACTTCCGTAATGGTGTCCAAGTTGATGAAGACGATCTAATAGTACGAAGTAGCCTGGTTGGAATTGGAACAACAATTCCGACTAGTGAACTTGATGTTAGAGGAGATACTAAAGTAAGTGGAGTTGTTACAACTTCAGAACTGTATGTTACTGGAATTTCAACCTTCGGTGATGTACATATAGGTACTGGTGTTACAGTATATTCTTCTCTTGGTATTATTAGTGCTACTAAATTTCAAGGTGATGGATCTTTACTGAGGAATCTTCCAACATCACAGTGGGTAGATATAAATGAATCTGGTATAGGTGTAACGTCAATATATGCAATAGGTAATGTTGGAATCGGAACCACGGACCCAACAGGAACTACACTACAGATTGGTGGTGATGCTCAACTGGGACAACCTGGTGTTGGAATAGGATCAGATGGTAATATACATGCGTCAGGAGTTATAACTGCTACAACTTATTATGGTACAGGAACTAATCTTACTGCTTTAAATGCTTCTAATATTACTACTGGATCATTAAAAGAATCATTCTTACCTGAGAATTTAGATGTAACTGGTGTTATTACAGCAATATCAGCTAATATTACTAATTTAAATACTCTTGGTGTCTCTACATTTGCTAAGGAATCTTCATTTGCAAAACAGGTTTCTATTAATAGTGATTTAAAAGTAACTGGAGTTTCTACATTTAGTGGAATTTTATATACTGATAGTGATCTTAATACTAATACTATTAATATAACTGATACTATTGCTCATAGAGGAGATTTAGATACAAAGATAAGATTTCCTACTACTGATACAGTCACAGTAGAAACAGGTGGTACAGAAAGGACTCGTGTTAATGGTTATGGTTTAGAGGTTGTTGGATTAACAAGTACAACACAATTAAAAGTAACTGGATCTTCAACATTTTTAGATAGTATTGATGTAGATGGTCATACTGAGTTAGATGATGTTAATGTATCTGGCGTTGCTACATTCCAGAATAATATTAATGTTACTAAAGATATAGTTGTTACTGGTCTTGCAACTGCTGGATTTGTAACTACGAGAGATTTATATGTTTCTGGTATTTCTACTCTTAAAAGAGCATATATTGATGATCTTCAACTAACTGGTATTACTACTTCAAGTGGTGGTTATATTGGAAATAATATTCGTATTGGTATAACTGCTGCTAATGAGATTGATACATCTGGTGGAAATCTCGTACTTGATTCTACTGGTGGAACAGTAGAAGTTACTGATAATCTTACTGTTAGTGGAATATCTACAGGTCAATCATTATTTGGAAAAAATATTTCTGTAACTGGTGTTGCTACCGTACCTACTGTTAAAACTCAAACGGTGACAACCAATAGTGGAAATTTAACACTTGATTCTGCTAGTGGTACTACAAGTATAAATGATAATTTATCTATTGGTGGGTTTACAATTATAACTGATAATCTTAATGTTACTGGTGTTGCTACATTTGGTTCTAATGCAGTTGTTACTGGAGTACTAGATGCTAATGGTGGAGCAACTATTGATAATGTTAGGATTGGTATTGCAGATGATAATGAGATTGATACTGCTTCTGGTAATTTAACATTAGATTCTGATGGTGGAAGTGTAATAGTAGATGATATATTACAAACTAATATTGGTATTCTTCCTGATTCTGATAAGGGAGCATATATTGGTACAAGTGGAAAGTCATATGCTGAAGCATATATTAATGATGTTACTATTGGTGTTGGTGCAACTACTAGAATTAGTACGAGAGGTGGAAATCTTCATTTAAATTCTACTGAAGGAAAGGTAGTTGTTGATGGTAATCTTAGTGTTCTTGGTATTACTACATTATCAAATGGTTTAGATTTTGGTAATGATGTTAAGGTAAGATTTGGTGATTCTCAAGACTTAGCAATACATCATGGTGGTGGACCTAGTGGTGAGGCGAGTTACATAGATGAAAACGGAACGGGAAAATTATACATTAGATCAAATACTATAGCTATTAAAGGAATTACTGCTAATGAACCTTTAGCTATGTTTACTGAAAATGGTTCAGCAGACTTGTATTATGATAATAGTATTAGATTTTCCACATCTGGAGTCGGTGTTACGATAACAGATCAACTAGATGTTAATAACATTAATGTTTCTGCTGGTGGTACATTTGCTATTGTAAATGTTGATAATATTAAACTTGATGGTAATGAAGTAGATACAACTTCAGGTAATTTAACATTAGATTCTGCTGGTGGATCAGTAATAGTAGATGATACTCTTACAGTTCAAAATGGTGCTACCATTAATGAAAGATTAACTGCAAATAATGAATCATTCTTAACTCAAAATGTATATGTTGGATCTGATCTTAATGATTTATTTGTTGGTGGAGGTAAAGTTGGTATTGGTACTTCAATAGCAACAAATGAATTTGAAGTTGTAAAAGATAGTGGAAATCTAGTTGCTGAATTTGTATCTAGAACAGGAAATACAACTATTGGTTTAGGACAAAGTATAGGAATTGGTAATAGTTCTGCAACTGTTGCATATGTTGGAAAGAATTTAGATATTACAAATAAAACTGATGATGGTGATATTAATGTACATCTAGCATCTGGAGACCCTGGATCAGGTATTGTTACATCTTCATCCTTTAATGTGAAGTATGGATCTTCTACAGTTATTGGTGCTGGATATAGTGGTGGAGTTGGTATTAATAAGGAAGTTCCAGTAATTGCTCTTGATGTTGTTGGTAGTTCTGCGATAAGTGAAGATTTAAATGTTTCTGGTATCGTAACTGCTACTAGATTTATTGGATCTGGAACAAGTTTAACTAATATTCCTGCTGGACAATTAACTGGAGCATTACCAGCACTTGATGGATCTTTATTAACTGGTACTGATTTCTCTAGGTGGCATAACAATTCTACAGGTATTAGTACTGACAGACCTGTTGGTATTGGTACTACTACTGTAAATGGAGGAGCAGATCCTAATAATCTTACAGTATTAAATGCTGGTATTGTAACTGCTAACTATTTCTATGGTGATGGTTCTCAACTTACTAATGTTTCTGGTGGATCAGTTTGGACTGATAATGCATCTTCATTAAGTTATATTGCAAAATCAGTTGGTATTGGTACTACTGTTGCTACTGATACATTAACTGTTAAGGGTAGTTTAGGTGTTACAGGAACAACAAATCTTACTGGAAATGTAACTGTAGGTGTTGATGCTTCTATTGGTATTAGAACAACTGTAAATCAATCTGACAGTAGAACTGATTTTAAAACTGATTTCTATAATGCTGGTATATCTACAGTAGGTACGGTACAAGTAACATCCGATCCTTCAAATGAGGCAGGACGTATTACTGGTATTGATACTACTGGATTGAAAGTAGGAGATCAATTACTTGGTTCTACTGGTGCTGTAGGTGTTTCTACTATAATACCAAAATTTGCTGGAATAACTACAGTAGGAGTTGGTGAAATATGGATAGATGAGCATCCTACTAATGTTGCAATAACAACAGAAGTTATTACTTTTGGTAAATATACTGCTGATACAATATCCTTTAAATATGGTGAATCGCAGCACTATGGCGACGTAACCTTTATTGGTGTTGGTACTAATACTGGTAATACAATAGTATTTTCACCTGGAACAACAGATAATTCTGTTCCTAAACCAGAAATTGTATATACTAATTCTGGTACTGGTATTAATACATCATATCAGGCACAATCTATTGTTGGTATTAATACTCTTAATCCACGTTCTAGTTTAGACCTTGGAGGATCTAAAGGATACATAATTCCACCTTGTCATGATGCTGCAATTAGACAAGTTAGTTTGGAATATAATCCAAATATAAATCTTGATACTAGAGATCCTAAGTATACTGATAATCCAAGAGATACTACTACTTATCCAAATGTTGTTGATGGATCATTAGTTTTCTATAAACCCAAGAATCGTTTAGAAGTTGGTATAACAACTTATGCTACAAATAAATGGGAAGCTAGTGAAGTAGATATTGCTGATGGTGCTGGAGCAGATAATATAAATGGTACTCTTGGAATAACCACAGATAGAATTACTGGTATTCATACCATTGGTCTTGAGATTGGAATGGATATTTCAGAATTTAGAGGTGAAGCCTATGGTGGACCACTTCCTTATGGAACTAAAGTACAAGGTTTCGAGGCAAATACTATAATATTAGATAGATTAAGTACGAACTCTTCTGGACTTTCTACTACTTTCGATGTTGGATATAGATCATATCCTAGATATACTCAATTCCTTCCCGTTCAGACTCTTGGGGTTTCTACTCATCCAGAGGCTTTTGAATATATGATTACTCCTAAGTTATCAACAGCAAATCGTGATACTTTAACTACTGGTTATGGATTTACTGATGGACAAGGTACTGGATCAATGATATTTAATACAACTACCAATAAGATGCAATGTTATGATGGAACCCAATGGAGAGATCTCTGGTAGTATCATATGACAATTTAATAACTGGACAGGGAACCTCGCAAGGGTTCCCTTTTCTGCTATAATATCATTATTGAACAGTTCATACCATGAACATTTATTTTGTATGCTCTCCAGATAGAAAGGTTTTTGCATGGGGACAAACTACACGATCTTATAAAGAAAGGCATAAGGATACTGACTGGAATAAGTTACGCACGTATCTTACTGCAAGAGGTGAAGATCTCGTACTTATTGCATGGTATGAAAATGTAGATATTGTAGATCATGATATTCATACGTTTTTAAAGAAAACACCTGGAATTCCTTTCCCTAAGAGGGGTGAATGGTCTTCTTATAATGAGAAGATGCACTCTATTGATAGTATTAAGGGTATTGTTGAGGAAGAATTTTTTATTAGTGAGAAGAAAGAACGAGTTATTTTTGAACCATATCCATATCAGAGAGAATTTGTTGCAAAAGCACAGGGAGAATGGTTAGAATTTCTTTTATTTGCTAAGTGTCGTTCTGGTAAATCAGCAATGACTCTGAATCATATTGTTAATAGTAATCGTAAGGTCTCTTTATTGGTTTCTTATCGTAGGTCTCCTAGTGATTCTTGGTTTCAGGATGCTACGAGATTTGATATATTTAAAAATATTAGGGTTATTGATATGAAAGATCCTTCATGGAAGAGTGATCTTAATTATTATCTCCAGAATCCAGAACTACAAATTGTCTTATGGTCTACAGTTCAGGGTCTACAGAGAGGTCGTTTAAAGCAATTAAAGGAACTGACAAATATTAATCTTCTTATTCTTGACGAGTCTCATATTGGAAATAGTGCAAAGCAGTTTCAGAATATTCGTAATCAATTAATTACAACACCTTGTCTAAGTATTTCTGGAACAGCATATAATCAAATTTGGCAATATCCTGAAGAGAATACTTTTGTTTATTCTTATTTTGAAGAACAACTTGATAACAAATTGGGTGTGTATAAGAATCCACGTCCTAAGATGAATGTTAAGGTTGTTAAGTATCAGAGTAATTTGTATCAGTCAATTTATGGAGATGATCCTGATGCAATGAAGAATATATTTCATATTGAAGATAGTGAATTTGTTAATAAGGATCTAGTAAGAGACTTTATTCAGAAATATTTTGCTCCACAAATACACATTAGGAATCGTAAGGATCGTTTGTTTGGTTCATCTCAACACATGCTAATGTGTCTACCTAGTGTAGAGGCATGTCATTTGTTTGCTAGAATGGTTGAGTCATATTATCTTCCATTTGTCGTAACTGGTGAGACTGGTAGAGGGTCGGATGATATTGAGAAGTTTATTCAGGAAAATATAGAGGGTAAAACAATTACTCTTACTTATGAAGCAAATGTTCTTGGAGTAACACAAGAATTATGGGATACTATTATTAATGCCAAAGAGGGCAAGTCAGCAGAATTTTGGACACAATTTGCTTTTCGTGGTGGAAGTAGTAACAAAGATTGGGATGTGGTAGATTTCTGTCCACAACGTAGTCTTGAGTCATTAATTCAATATTATGTGACAAGTTCTGAAAGAAATCCTGCTTTACTTGATTATAATTTAGTTGATTTTGTTCCAATATACGAGTTCGAGAATGGATTTAGAGAATTATCACAGGAAGAAATTAGTGGCATTGTTGCTTCTGATGCAAATGCTTCTGTTCGTATAATATCTTCAGTTCTTTCATCACTTGATTATAATAAGTTGAAAGATTTTCAAATGAATATTGAGTTAAAGTCTAGTTCTAAAGATAGTTTAAAGAGTGTAACTGTTAATGATAATGATACTAATGGTAAGTCGAATAAAGTTAAATTAAGTTCTAAGAATAAAGGTGATAAAGAACTACTATTAAAAATTAAAACTTTAAAGTCTATTACAGATTCAATACCTTTGATTCAGTTCTATGAATTGAAAGAAGGTAAACGGATTCAAAATACGACTTCATTGCTAACTTCTGATTTATATGCTAAAATTACTCAAGATACAGATAATTGTCTTGCAAGAGCATTTGATGAGGGTCTATTGAATCTTAAGTCATTTACTCATAGATTGGTTCAGTCTAGTACACAGGTTGAAAGTTCTATGAATCAGGATGAGATGGGGACACTTTTTAAACTGTCCATTAGTAAAGGTAGTAACCGCACTATTCCGCTAGAATTACTAGATAATATGTATTCCAGAGGATGAAGAAACTCTTTATATTGGGTGATCCAACTGGTTGCCATACTTATTATGGTATTAATGTATTAAAATTTAAACCAGAGAATATAGTTGTATTTGAACCAACAGAATGGAGTAGAGATTTAATAGCAATACTAGATAAAAATATTACAACTGTATCATCAACTAATTCTATTCCTAACATGAAGTTTACCCATTCTTTAATCAATCCACCATATCAGGCAGAAGGACTTAAGAACGCTGGTAAAACCCAATGGGATAAGTTTATACCTGTAGTTGAGAATGTTGTTGTAGATGGTGGTTGGATGAATCATGTACATCCTTCAGCATGGAGAAAACCAGGACATAAATTAAATCGTTTATTTGAGTATCAATTTCATAAACTTTCTATTCATAGTGATGCTGAAGGTATGAAAACCTTTGGTGCAGGTACTAGATATGATTATTATTGTATAGAAAAAGTACCAGCATATAAAAATTCTCTTGTTAGATGGCAAGGTGAGAAGGATTATGTTGAGTTTGATCTTAGAGGTAGAGATTTCTTACCTAATAATGAGATTGAACTTTGGGATTTAGTTTCTTTCTTTTCAAGAGAGAATGAAGTTCCATTAGATTTGTATATGAAGGCAACTAGAAGTGGGCATTTAAATCCTGGTAATAAGAATTTAGTTGATTATATAACTGATTATCCTATTCTTCATAAACTTAATGCTCAAGGTGAGAAAACTATTGCTTATTCTGCAATTCCTCATCCTAAGAATCAGTTTGATAAGAAGGTTATGTTCTCTGAGAGTAGATATATTCTTGCCATTTATGATGATGGTAATATGGGATGCTCAGATCATATGACTTGGATTAATGTTAATTCTAAGGAGGAAGGTGAAGTTATTGTTCACTTTATTAATTCTGATATTGGTAAAAGATTAGTTAAATCTTCTAAGTGGGGTAACTTTAGAACTGAGCAAGTTATGTGGAGAAAGGTAGTTAATCCATTTAAAGTTGGGGTTAGAGTTGGTGATACTGATGATGAAATTATTCAAAAGTATAACGATTATAAGAATGAGGTATTGAAGTGAAGAGAAGTAAACATAATAAGAATGTAGGATCTAATATAGATCGTTCAGACGATAGAGTAGATTCAACTGGGGAAGTATTTACTCCACCTTGGTTAGTGGAAGAAATGATAGATGCTTATCCTATTGAGGATCTTAAAGATCCTAATTCAACATTTTTAGATAATTCTGCTGGATCAGGTAACTTCTTAGTTGGATTAAAAGATAGATTATTACAATATCATAGTGAAGAACATATATTAAATAATATGCTTTATGGTGTAGAATATATGGAAGATAATCATAAAGAATTATGTAATAGATTGGGTGTTTCTACTACACATCCACATTATGTTTGTGCTGATGCTTTGAATTATCATTATAAGTTTGATGGGACACCATTAGAAGCAACATTAGACGGGTTTTTCTAACCACATTCTAATCTGGCACATAATATTCATAATCGTTTTTATATCTGCTATAATATATTCATATTATGAGACTTTGATGCAATTAAGACCACACCAACAAACTGCTCTTAACGCTATGGAAAAGCATAGTAAGGGACAGATCATTGTACCTACAGGCGGTGGTAAGACTCTTGTTGCCATTAATGATGCTGTAAGAAGATTGGATAGTGTTACTCATCCAACCATTATTGTGGTTGCTCCACGTATCCTATTAGCAGAGCAATTAAGTTCTGAGTTTTTGGAAGTAATAAGAGAGAAGTATCAATTTATTAATGTACTTCATGTTCATAGTGGAGAAACAAAGCATTTTAGTACTACTAAGGCAGATGAGATTCAAGAGTGGAATAAAGTCAAAGGTAATAAGATTATCTTTACAACATATCATTCACTTCATAGATTGGTAGAGGCAGATATTGTTGCAGACACAGTATATTTTGATGAAGCACATAATTCAGTTCAGAGGAACTTCATTGAGTTTGTTGAGCATTATTCTCTACCATTCAATTCACTACGTTCTTACTTCTTTACTGCAACACCAAAGCATAGTTTAACACCATTCAA
>CETM01457146.1_pt1 | contig 38653 bp, 51 predicted proteins | sample 361451 | NCBI WGS metagenome assembly CETM01 (sample SAMEA2622690, study PRJEB7988) | marine metagenome | isolation source: saline water (ENVO:00002010), including
TTTGCGAAGCAGACGCAAAACCATATAGACAGAGCAGCGGGGGCAGACATTGAGGCTTTGCCCAATGACGCTGGCTCAATCTTTTTAAGAAACTGGATGGAGTTTGCAGGGTTTGCTGCCGCTGGCGGCATTTCTCATAAGGCTGTAGCAGCTACTGACAAGTCAAAGGGGGCACTTAAAAAGTATCCAGTTGCTGCCAATCCTCAAGATGATTCTGAGGCATTAAGAAACAGTGCCTCCACTTTGCTTACCTCCTACAAAAACAGGCTTCACAAAAAGCAGACTGCAAAAGGGGTTCAAGCTGGCAAGGCAAAAAACTACAAGCAAGAGAAAGCTTTTGTAGACGGGATAATTAAACGCTTAGACAAAGAGGGGCTTGAAGACCTTCCAACTTCGGACGCTTTTAAAGCACTTCAGATACTACGCAAAGAGATGGCAATTCAGGGCGGCAAAGAGGTGGACACTATGCTCGCCCCTTTCGTGTGGGACAACGCACCCGCGCTCAGTAGGGCTAGGGCATTGGGAATTTCAGAAGAAAGCATAAGTAAGTACCCTATGCTTTCTGAGCCTCCTGCGATTGGAAGACCTAGTCAACACACTATAGAAGTTGTTGATGAAGTTCAGAGGATTTTTTCCGCTATGCAGTCCGCGAAAGACCCTAAAACGATAATGACTTTTAGGGACAGATTAAGGAAGTTGATAACGACTGACGAGGCTGCTTTAGGGGCTGCTCAAAGAATTATAGAGAAAGGGCACGGGAAGCAGAGGGTTAACATAGAGCATTTGGCTACTATGACTCGGCAGGCCAACCAAAAAGGGATGGGGTACGTCAAGGACTTTGACGATGCGGTAATGGTTCCGTTAAAGGAATCTGGTTTGCACAGGTTTAAAGCAACGCCTGACTCACCAGAGCGTGATTTGTTTAATGAGCTTTTATTCGCTGAGGGGTTGCTTGCTAGGCTCAAAGGGAAAGGCAAGGCCAGCAGGGAATTAGAGCGTCAATCACTGGCACTTGTTCAAGCTAAGGCTAGAAGAAGGGGGCTGGTTAGCAGGGGGGAAAAAGGTTTTGACCCCAGCAAGCACGGAAACCTTTCTTATGACGAAGCTCTCGATGCTGTTAATAAGGAGATTAAATTTTCAGAGAACCAGATTAGCTCTGCTGGCCTCGACGATGTTGTTAAGCTCCGCGAGTTTTTGCAGGAGACTAAGGGTAATTTGACTGAGGTCACTCGCGGCGGCAGGAAGTCTTTTAACCCGCAGGCATACGGCCTAGACAAGGGTTACGATTATGATGTCTTCGTGAGGGACATGAAAATCAACATTGAGACTGCGGAGCAGGCATTGTCTCAGTTCAAAAAAACCGATGAAGGGGTTATGGCTTCGAGAACTCAAGAGTTTCTTGAGAACGCTCGTGCAATTCGCAAGTCCCTTATAGACAACAAGTCCTCCTACGACCCCTCCAAACACAGCGGGAAAAGTTATGAGAAGGCTTTAAGCGATGCAAACGAAAGCATACAGAAAGCTGAAGCCGCAATACTTACTCAGAAATCTACTCTTAATCAGACTAAGAAGAGAGGCGTTGTTTTGGGCATAGGGCCAGAGTCCACAAAGGGGCAGCTTTGGTGGAGTGAAGAGCAGGCTCTGGCTCTTGTGCAGCAGATCGAAGCAGTCGCTGGGCCTGCGAGGTTTGATAAGTTAATGAAGCTAAAAGCTGCCTTCGTGGAGCAGGGCGATAAAGCACTTAAAAGAGCCTACGCTGACGGCCTTATTGATGACGCCTCCTACTCTGTCTTGTCTAAGTCTGATGACCTGTGGGCTACTTTTGCTCTTAGAAAATATTTAGAAGGCAGCAAATACACTGAGGGTGCTAGGCGGTCTATGGTCACTAAGTCTTACAACCCGCTGCACGAAACAATGGGTATCAGTGACCCTAATTTTAATATCGAAAACATTTCTGAGAGCATGAGAAATGTTATCTTCGGCCGAACAGCTTCTGGTTCTAATAACAGAGATAAGGGCGTAATAACTGAGCAGCTTCTAAAGGGTAAGATTGCGAGGATCATTGACGAAAGCGAGATTGAAAATTTGTCCTCGGCAGAGGGTTACTACCATTACATGAATAAAGGGCAAGAGGTTCTTGTGGCTGTCGATAGAGATGTAGCTGAGATAATTAATGACATTGGTGCGATTACTGACCAGCAGTCTTTAGGGAAATTTTTAGAATTATACTCTAAATACGGCGGGGCGCAGCTTCAAAGGCGGGCAGTTACTACCCTTTATCCAATGTTTGTTGCGCTTAGTGGCGTGACTGACTTTGTTAAGATAGGCACTGTTTCTAAAGCTGGCGTTAAAAATCCTACTGACGCATTTAGGTATACTGTTGATTACTTAGAATCTTTTGCTGATGCAGTTAAGGGTGAGACTGGCATAGGGAGCAGCGAGTGGTATCGCGCTGGGATGCGGTCTGGTGCTCTTGGCACATCAATCAGGGCTGAGTTTGACCCTAGATATACTGGCATAAGAAGGCTAGACCCTCACAGAGGTTTTTTTGAAGCTAATACATATACACCGTGGGCGGATGACGTAGTTAAGGCTGGTAAAGAAAGGGGTGGGGCGGCCTTATCTGCGGTTGATAACGTAGCGAGTCTTTTCGCAAACGTTATGGAGCGAACAGGCAAGCTGACAGCTATGCGAAGACTTGCCAGAGATAAGGGCGTTACTCTGCCGGACGATGTCCAGCAATGGCTTCGGCAAAACCCTGAAGATATGTGGGAGATAATACACCACAGTGGGTCGCCCTACTACGCCAGAGGTAGCGATACTGTTAAGCAGGCAAGCATAATACTAAACTTTTTTAATGCTACTGTGCAGGGGCAGGCCGCTACTTGGTCTAGGACTTTTTCGCTTCACAAGCCTGAAGGTCGCGCCGCCTTCGCAAGGCTAGGTCTTATAGTTGGGCCGCCCACAGCTTATTACGCTAATCACGTTTACTCTGAAAAGTACAGGAGATATTACGACAGGGTTCCAGAGTCCGACAGAATGAGCGGCATTATTCTTTTTGAAGACCCAGATGATAAGGACTCCTTTTACTACCCGCTCGACAAAGACGGGAACCCAGTCTCCGATCCTATGCTCAAATACAGAGTTCAGTCGCTTAGGGAGGAGTTGAGGCTGGGCAAGAACATAGTGGAATCACTTTATAAGGACTTTATTGTAGACAGGATTCACGGAGAAGAAGCCGCTAAGAATGCAGCTAAGATTTTTGTTAGCGACCTGCCAGTTATTGGTGATGTCCAAAGAGCCTATGACCGAGGAGACGGAGTGGCGGCTCTTTCTTCTGTAGGGGGTCTATTAAAAATACCTCTCTCTCGTCGGGACGGGGACTGGAAAGACCCCTACACGGGCATCTCATCGCTGGGGCCTAGGCTCAGTCAGGCAACTGATGGCGAGCTAAGAACTACTGAAAGGGTCGAGGACATCTACAATGATACGGCGAAGATACTCAGAGGTCTTGGCTCTAAGATGGGTCTGGGAATTCTGGAGGGAATAGGCGGTGCGGATGTTAAAGCTTTCTCTGATATTATGCTTTCGAGGCAGCTATCTAACGCAACTGTCAGCGAGTACGAGCGTAAAATCGGTCAGGATAACGGACTTATCAACTACCTGATGGGTTCTTTGGCTCCCTCATACTACGCTCAGAGCATGTCTCCTGACTTGAGGAAGGAGTTTGAGAAAGCTAGAAAGGAGAGCATCAACCAGAGGATAAGGACAGAGAATGAAATGGCGAATGTTTACGAAAATTTTAAGAAGCGAATTTTACCTGCCGATGGAGGCATGTCTTCTGAAGATTTCAGAGAGGCTGGGGTTGCTTACCTGAATGAAAAGTACCCGATATATCAGGGGCAAGCCGCTGGCGAAAGAAGGTTCAACGAGCTTAGGCGGACTATGTTTAGCAGTATGATGAAGGAGGAAGGCAAAGTGCCTGCCGATCAATTTATTAGAGCCTTAAAATCCTTAGACAGTGACGAAGCGAAGATTGGGCCTATAGTAAGAAAACTTAATGAGATGAAGCGGGATGGGTACACTGATGAGGAGCAGGAGTATTTCACGAGTAAGCTGATTAACCAGAAAGTGATACCAGTAGACATGTGGCCTAAAGTTATTTCAAGACTTCTTACGGGCAATAAAGATGTAGAATGACCGGAAACCTAAAGGTGGGCACTGATGGGGAACTAGCCGTTGCTGCTAGGATGGCGCAGCTAGGCTACGACATTTCTTTCCCTACCGGAACTACCTCTTACGATCTTATCGCCGAGAAAGACGGAGCCTGCAAAAGGATACAGGTTAAGACGGCATCCCTTTCGGAGGTTAGAGGTAGCTACAGGGTGACGCTGGCTTACGGGAGAGGCCGGAAGGGGCATTACGACAAGAGTCTATGTGATGCGCTGGTAGCTTACGCGCCCTTCTCTAAAGACTATGATGACCTGCACGAAGACGGTTTTTATGTGATTACAGTGAAAGAGATTCAGAAGCTAAGGAAGTTTAGTGCTACGCTTTTTCCAGCAGGGAAGGGGCGAGGAAGACTAAAGACTTGTAGTTGGGAGAAGTATAGGGACGCTTGGTCAACTATATAGTTATGGCGGTAAGGACTCACAAGTTTAGCACTGGCAAGTTCAAGATTATCTTTGAAGAGATTGACGGGCTGTGTTGTGACACTGACAACCCGCCAGAAGATGAGGAGAAGTCGATTAGCATCAACCCGCGCCTGAGCAAACGATATCGTTTGGAGGTGCTGATACACGAAATGCTTCACGCTGAGTATCCCAGTATAAAAGAAAGCAGCGAGGAGCAGTGGGTGGACGAAGCCGCCCGCAATATCTCCTCGCTGCTGTGGAGGTTGGGCTACAGGGAAACTAAAGACCCACGGAGCTAGTCGCTCTGCCGATCACTATACCTCGAAGCTTTGATCTAACCTTCTTGAGGTGAAAGTATTCCTGCTTTGATTCCTCACTATCCCAGCGGTACTCACCGCAGGCAACCTCACCACGGTGGCGCAGAAGTTCTTTAATGCGCTCGTCAAGCATCTCAACGGATGTTTTGATCTCGTACATAGTAAGCTCTTTACGCACGGGAGCGGAGGCGGTAATGTCAACCATTGATAACCTCCTCGAACTTCTTCTTGAACTCCTCGTTGCGAGCGATGATATACTTCTTACGCATGTGGTTGAACAGTTCAGCCGCCTTAACTGACGGCTTGTAGAACTTGTTGTCCGGCTTGTCGCCTATCTCAAACACATCCTCCATCGCCCTACATCCGTGCAGGATTGTGCCGTGATCTTTAGCCTTCGGGAACAGGAACCCGATCTCAGTAAGGGACATGCTAGTGCCCTTACGCATGATCCAGTAGGTCATCTGCCTAGCTTTGGCGATTGCAACCTGCCTCCTGTGACGAACAACTATGTCCTCCTCTTCCACATTAAAGGCTTGAGCGGCGGCTATGGCTGCGATTCGGAACACTTCCTGATTAGCTTTATTATTATTTGGTTTAACTTTCTTTCTCATATCGATAGTAAAACCCTCCCCAAATGAAACTGCAAAACATCGGGGAGGGTTTTTAATTAAGGGTTAAGCTGCGAACGGATCGTTAGCAACTGCTGCTGCTGACTCTTTAGGCCGAGCGAGAGATGGCTTCATGCCTACTCGCGGGGCATCGTTCTTGTCCACCTCACTCCACCCAGAGAGCAGGATGTCTACGTTACCATCAGCATCTGCAAACTCTGCGAGCTTGTTGATGTTTATGCCAGCGAGCTTCCCTTTGAAATCGGGATGCGTCTCTGTGGTCTTGTTCTCGTTCTTGTACAGCCAGCCCTTACCTTCGAGCTTGGCGTACTCCATTTCTTGTTTTTCAGGCATACTTATTTATCCTTTACCTTTTCCTTAACAGCCACAGCCCATCTCTCCACCGTACCGACGATGGATAACAACCGTTGTTTAACGGCTGGGTCAAGTGGCCCGTCAAGATTCTGTTGCCACAGCAGGTCAATCTGACCTCCGATGCTGTAGCCAAAAGTCTTAATGGCGGTGCAGCTTTCCTCCCTGCTGCACCATCGGCAATAGTCGCACAACCACGGCGAGCGTGTGGGATCATTAACCGAATCGACGATAGAGTATACAGTATCCATCGCCTGCTCCAAGGAAATCTTTTCCACATGAGCCTCCCGATACTTCGAGTATACGATGTGATATGTGACCTCCCTCAAATCATACCGCTGCATAATTCCGAGGGCGTAGGCGGCCATTTGAGGCCCGTAATCGCGTATCCTGCCAGTCTTTAGATCGAACAGTTCACCCTCACAGTAGGCATCCACACTTCCGAAGGTCACTTCCTCTCCATCTCGCATGATGCTGACCACCTGCTCGCTGTGAACCTCACGGCCTTTGGTCTTGTCGAGGATGTATCGTGCCGCCCACAGCACCTCCTTACTAAATGTTTTACCTTTCAGTTTCATTGTGATTTAGCTCTCCACGCTTTATCCCGCATCTCAGTAATGATGTCTACGAGTTGTTGGTTTTTGGACTGCCGCAGGCCGATGTGGATTGCGTCCAGTTCGCTGCGGCTGAGTCCTTTAGTCCTGATTGCGTCCATAGCAATCTGCTCCCACTGCTCGATAAGCCCCCGTTGGTCATTCATAATGTTGCCATCTTCAACACCAGACCCAGCATAGCTAAGGCTATGATTATGGTTGCAATAGTCTCAAGGTCTTTAAGTTTCATAGCTTGAGTATGGGGTCTTTAGGTTTCTTGTAGCCAGTCTTGGCGTGGAACTCGCAGTGCTCACACAGCAGCATCTTGAGCCAGCTTTCTATATTAAGGCCGAAAGATCGTGATGCCTTCTCATCGGAGTCCTCGATGTAAACTGTCATTTTGTCTTTGCATTTTCTGCATCTGGTTTCGTGGTACATTTATGTTCCTTTGCTTTGTCCATTGGCAGGAAGGCGTTGGGCTGCTTGACCTTACCGCCGTTGATGGTTGCCTTTGTGGTTGTCTCCCTCACATCAAACTCAACTATATAGTTACCTTTCTTGTCTGTGATTGGTAGAGTGTAGATAGTTTTTTCCGGTATTAAGTACAGCATACCGACGAAAGGTACGGACAGGAAGTAGCTGACGGATTGGCCCTTCTCTATCTTTGAGTTAGCCACCAGCCACTCACCTCCGTAGTCTCCGAACAGTTGTTCGTGCGTCATGTTGCGGCACTTGACCTCCACCGCTGCGGTCATGATGCCGTCTCGGTGCAGGTACATGATACCATCGATAGCCGCAGGCGAATGCTTGTCAGTCTCCAGAAACTTAAACTGTGGGTACAGGTTGCAAAACAGGCTGATGCATTCCCGCTCATACTCAAGAGACTTCTGCCCCCGTGGCGTCTCTATTGCTAGGCTCATCGCTTCACCATCTCTTCCAGAGCAGCGACCCGTCTGCGTAGTGTTTTGTTTTCCTCAATCAGGGGTTCGTACTTGTGCTTGAGGGATTGGATGTAGTGCCAGAAGTCTACGGCTTCGTACTCGATGTCCGTAAAGTTTACGTTCTCGTCGAGGTTACCGCCGTGCTCGTTCTGCCCTACGTCATACTTAACAGGCGCGACTTGATTAAATCGCGCCATCGACTCGTCTCTGATTTGGTCTGGGGTTCTAGTGCTCATCGCTTTTTGATCTCCAGTTCTTTGGGGTTCATCCGAAGTAACTCTTCGGTCAGTTCGTTGTTGGTCAGAATCTCCTCCAGCATCTCATGCAGTTTGGTTCCCCGCTCTGCCGCTGCACCTGCTGGCTTTGACTTGTAGCAGGGGCATTTGGACAGGGCGGGTAGACCAGACGGCGGAAAGTCTGGGTGATGATCTCTGGAACTATGGTTTATTTCAGTCATAATAAAAAAGGCTGCTCACGTTTGTTTCAAACAGGAACCCAGAAGGACAATAAAACAAAAACTTCTGAGTTCCACCGTTCACGGCTCTCCCGTGACACCATACCGTGAGCAGCCGTGAGCCTACTTGATAAACTCGCTGGCCTTAGCTGCCTCCTGTTTAGCTGCGCCATTGCCGCGCCTACTGGTCTTGGCCTGCATAGCGGTATCACCTACCGCAGCATTGCCGTCATCATCTGGCTCGTCCGTAGCTACGCATAGCAGGGACTGCAAGGTGTAACGTCTGGCATAGGTGATGGCACTACCGAGAGACTGCATGTCCTCCTTCGCTGAACGTAGGGGCATACTGGACTGCACTACCTGATCCCCAAACACCAGCTTAGTGGTGATGAAATCTTGTCGTGGGTAATGCACCTTATTCCCGTCACCATCATTAAGAATGGTGCGCTCTTGCGTGAAGTCGCATACCTGCAACACGGCGATGCCCTCTTTGTTGAGTGCGTCACGGGTTACGGCAATGATCTCCTCCAGCCCTGCGTACTTACTCTTGAAGTACGGATTGTCGGAAGACTTCTCAGCCTTCTTGATGGTGAGTTGTGCGCGAGCGATAGCTGCGCCGATGGTATCTACTTTTTTATCTGGCATTGTTTTACTAGGTTTAAGAACGCATCACCTGTCATTGAGACTACCCACTCTTTCAACTTGCCACCTGTCCGGTAGCTGGCAACCACTGGCGTCTTGTCGCCGCAGTCACCCTTCGCCTGAATGAGGGCCGCCTCTATGTTGGGGCGTTGCGTATATTTTACTTCAAAGTGGAGGTGGGGTAGATCGTCACAGATAACATCGGGGCTGTCCTCCGAGCCACTGAACTGCTGGCCTCGCCTAGAGTTTGTGAAGCCAGCAGCCTTTAGCTGGTCGCGCCACAACCTCTCACCTCTCTTTCCTTTTTCTCTGCTATTCACTGTACTCCCCGACTTTAGCTCCGTCGATGAGGATGCTGATGATGTCCGCGAACGAGCGTCCGGTTTCTTTCTTCAGCACCTTCAACTTCTCGCCCATATCAGCGGGTATGCGAATATGCAAATCGTATTGTTCTCTGTGTTTCTTAGGTATTTCACTCATTGGGATATTTATTATAACAGTTAATGGTACTATGTCAAGTACCCTCTGGTGGTAAGGCAAACGGTATCGTTTGGGCAATGGAAAAGCGGGCCGAGGAAGAAAGGTAAAGACCCCGACCCGCTGGGAGGTGACCCCTAGAGGTCACTGATTCTTATTGAATTGAATCCAATCGTCAAGCAACTCCTTAGCAACAGCGGATGCTTCGCGGTTGCTACCTTTCTCCGCATAGATTATTGCGAGGCCAACGGCGACTAGAGACTTACCGGACTCCAGCCTGTCGATGCCGCGCACTTCCTCTATGTCTACGAGGTTGCCGACTTCTTCGCAGAACTCCTCATGCTGCTCCATTGTCTCTTTGTCTAGTTGCATAAGCACTAACCATAAGTGTTGCCTTTCCTCTCTTTGTTGTCACTACCTCGTTACCCTCATCATCTGTGGATATGATGCGGGTAGGTTTGCCTGCTCTACAACGTGCTCCGCAGGGGGTAACTTCCTCAACTATATAGTTGCACTCGTCTACCTCCACCTCGTCGCCCACCTTGAGCAGCCTGCCGAAGCTGGTGCGATGAGGCATAGTCTCCCATACCTCCATCGCACCGTGCTCCGTGATTACTTTGTCCACTAGCTGCTGGACTCCCCAGCGGCTGTCGCGGAATGGTTTAGTTTTTGACTCCATATTTCTTGCGTATGGACAGGGTCAGCACCCTGCCGTCTGTGTCTGTGCGGGTCTTGAAGTTAGCCTTCAAGTCCTGCTTGTATTTAGATAGTGCATTACGCACGGCCTGCACTGATGTCTCAGCCTCTTGGCCGTCAGTCATTTCGACCTGCACGGTTTGCCCAGCCGCCATCTTCTTTAGCTCCCCGTACAAACTAGGGAAGCGGGGGATACGCTGGCGTGTGTGTTGCGCGTTTCGCCGCTTAGTCTTCGGCCACTCGGCATTGGTTACAATGTTGTGTAACATTACTTTATCTTTCTTTTATAGGTTAGCCTGCAATCTGACCCTGCAGGAGTAGGTCATCCATCGATGTGGAAATCATTTTGGTTAGGTCGCTGATCACATTGGTAGTGTGACGGCGGCTGATTACTACCTCACCACTGAAGCACAGGTTGTCGCACACAAACGGTGCTACACCCAGAGCCAGCCCAGCAGGGAAGCGCATGTTGTTACTGTTACGGATGCCCAGCACATAGCGGTAGGACTGAGCCATAGTATCTTGCTGCGGGAACAGAGACTCCTGCTCCACTAGGCTGCGGACACGGTTGCCGTCTGGATCGCAATACTTCTCCAGCAGTTTGACAGTCTGCTGGGTACGGGTATTGATGGACTCCAGTCTGGCATTCTCAGACTTGAACCTGCCGCCCCGTTGCAGGACGTGGGTGTACGCTTGCAGGTAACGCCACACGTTGTGGCCGTAGCTCTGCTCATCTCGCAGCAGGGGGTTACCCTCGGCGTCTGCACCTTCCCGTTCGTACTCCTTCTCCACCGCCAGCATCTGGGTGACTGGCATGTTCCCGTGCTGGGACATGCGAACGTGCAGGTGGTGACGGTCTTTGACTGACAGTGGGGTGTCGCGGAATATCCGGTTACGCGCATCGATAGAGGGGACAGTAAACTCCTCCAACTCTACCAGTCCGAACATGCACTCGCCGTCTTTGGTGACGCCGAACTGCCCGTCCTTACGCTTGATATTCCGACGATCCATATCATCGAATACAATGTCCAGTAACTCCCCGTGATCTACGGGGCGGTGAGTGTCCGACTTAGCAGTCGCTTTGATTTGGCGCACCTGATCTTCGCTTGTCAGGGTCGCTCCGCAATGTAGCATTAGGCTCATTGTTATTCCTTTCTTTTTGTTTAGGGTTATGCCCGTGTTTACGGGCGTATCTTACGAACTCCCACGACTCGCGTGAGATTTCCTCAACTGGCAGCCGACAGGGTTGCCAGTCAAAATTGTAATCTTCAGCACTCATAGCTAGTTTTTTGAGGGATCACTTTCGAGAAAGTCGTTGATCAGATTCTCGTAATCATCCTTCCATATACAGTTGATGAGGTTTCCAACGAACCTGCATTCGTAATCCGCATCGACTCTATACATTCCTCTATTGGGGCTGTTGCCGTCTACTGCAACTGTGACCTCTTCGGGGCCGAACATAATCGTTATGTATCCATAAGAATCCTGAAGCTGGATAGCAATGAAATCATCGCCACTTTTTTTATTCCTGAGACCTCCTAAGTTTGGCAGGGGGTCGCACCCATCGCATGCTTCTATGATCAGCCCGATTTGATTCAGTTGTCGTTCGTTTAATTCTGGGTCTTTAGTTTTCTTTAGGTTTCTTCGTTTCATTTGTTTACCTTTCTAACTATATAGTTGTGTTCAGTTTCTTTTTGCCTACGCCGTGAGCGGCGATGGTGATGTTGCGTGTGGATTTACTGGCACTCCCGTTGCACAGTAGGCATTGATCGCAAGTGGTCTTGCGTCCAGCCTCCTCACTGGATGGGCATACTATCTCATCCTTAAACTTCTGGGGGAGCTTTGAGGTAGACCGACTCCAGATCGGGGTCGGAGTTATTCTGAAGGTACGCCAGCCGTCTGCCTGTGCCTCGCGTGCCTCCGCCTCACTGTCTACGCTTGCCATTAGCCATTGCTTGTATGCCGTATGCTTGCGCCACTGGTGGGTGTACCCAGTCCAGCCGCTAGATGCATTGGCAATCTCTTCAATCATATCTGTGGATAGTATTACCGGATCGCCGTAGGCTCCGAACCTGACCTTACGCCCCTCGAATATGGAGGTGTCGCCAGCCCAGTGCTTGTATCCTCCCCTATCCCAACACTTCCAGATAGCCAGCGGAGCCTGCCCCAGATTGACGTAGCATGTGCCGTTTCTGTGTGGGCAGTCGAAGCAAACGGTATCGTCTGCCCCTACCTTACGCGCTGCCACTGGGTTCATGTGCCTGTTGAGCAGCCATATCTGTATCATGTCTGCGGTCTTGCTGTTGGCACTGCCGCTGGCAAAGCCAGTCGCGATGACCACAACATCCGGTGTCTGAAATAACACTAGTCCATTCTTACTCATTGTTTACCTTTCCGTTTTGTCTCCCTTATGAATTGCATCTCCCGATTGCCTAAGACGTAACAAGTGTTCACGCAGTTGGTGGTTACCATCCGGCAAATCTCAACAAAGTAAATTGCATTATCCACAATTACCTCTATTCTCTCTATGGTTGGCTGACCGTACTTGAAGTTACTAACGTTTTGACGGTACTCAATCTCACCGAGCCTGACTTTGCGCCAAATCCTGCACCTTATAGATGGTGGTATTTCTCCCCACCACCTGTTATTGGGGATAAGTTTCATTGATTACCTCCATTCACAGTGATACGGGAAGCGTTCCCTGAACGCATCGACGCAGGCATCAGCCGCCTGCTTATTTTCTTCTGGGTCTATCTCATCCCAGTTACACGGTGGCCTGTCTATCCACAGGTGAAGAACCTCAAACGAGGGTTCCCTTTCATCCGCTGCCCCGTCTGGGTTAGCGGGTCTCATCTGGACGAGAGCGCAATAGGCTCTGCCTCCAAACTCTACATCATCTACATCTAGTATCATTCTGTTGTCCTTTCTGTTGTGAATAATTTCTACTTGTTGCTTACGGTATAGCTATATATACTAGCTCGCATGAGCTTTTCCGGTTCGCATAGAGCAAGCGTTACCTAGTCAAACTCAATTACTGATTACCCTCCCCTGAGCCAGCTATTCTAGGCTAGTGTAGCTATCCTGAAGGGGGTTATTTGTTTAGGTTTCTCCATACTTTCTGCCAATATACTTCTGTTGCTTGTTTCTTGTAGCCGTTCGGCCCGCCATTCCAGATGCGGGCATAGTCTTCTATGGTTGGCCGTCTGCCTAACCTGTTCTCCGTTGCGTATCTGTGCAGGTACGATAGCATAATCTGCTCTGCTTTCTGCCTATCGTAGCAGTCCTTCGGGAACCTAAACTGACTCAATCCCCTAGCTTTCCGCCACTCATTGGCATCAATCACACATGCTTCCTGTATCTGCAACGGGCCGTGGCTTGCGCCATTGTCACCCACTGCCCTGTCATTCCCGCTAGATTCTACCATCATCACGGCCATCACGAATGCTTGCCACGTTATCATTGCTTTCCTTTCTGTTAATCCCAGTCAAGTCCTCCGCCCCACACGAAGCCCGTCATAAAATCGCGCTCACCTCGTGATACATCTCCGCCGCGAGAAACCGTGATGAGTAGCGAGATGAACTTATCAATTTCAGGCTTGGTTTTCTCTGGATGTTTCTTTTGTTGGCGTCTGATGTACGCCAGCATTGCAGGGCCGAAGAGACTAGGCATCTTGAATCGTTTTCCATCTATCATTGCTTAACCTTTCTCCATATCCGATTGCATTTTCTTAGTCTCCGCTGCGTAAACCCACAGTGGCCCGACATAATCGACGCAATACGGGTCATCGTAATCCTCCTGCGTCATGTACCCGTCCGGCGTACGGTACTTATCAACCTCAGAAATTGATAGCTCCGTGATCTCAATCGGGAACTCTCTGCAAATCGCCCCGTCTCCCCACCTATCTAGGATAGCGGCTGACGCATTGTGTATGCGTGGGCCGGTGTCGATAAACACATAGGTTTCGCCGCCTTTGGACTTCCACAGTGGCTCCTCCTCACTGCCGTACTGCTCAAGTATCTGAGTAGTAACTTTCGCACATAGTATTCCATCTCCGTGCATATCTAACCTTTCTTTTGTTAGTGGCTTAATTGCCACACGCCAGAACACGCATCGCATGTGCTGGAGTGTGGCCCCTAACAGGTTGGACAAATTGCTTTGCTCGTTTCCTAACTGCTAGGCTTCACACTTTAGATTGTAAGGTATCAAACGGTATCGTTTGGTATTGTCAGCAGTCGCTACCTGCTTGTGCATCACTGGCATTGTAGCCCTATGTGGGTGTGATGCGGGAGGCTCCACAAATTCGCTCCCTACGTCCCTCGCATTGGAACGCCCGCCATCCATACTTTTATCGCGGGTTGGCATTGGAAGGCATGAGCATTGGGTTATGAATCCATTGCCTGCTTTGTATTGAATGCGAAAGTGCGGGCTACCGTCTCGTGCTTTCGCACGGTTAACCGTCTCCCCTCCGCAGGTTATCTCTCCTTCCCTCAGTGGCAAACGGTATCGTTTGCCGATGTAAAAGACCGTGTTGGCATACCTACCAACAACGCAGCTATAGTACCATTGAATATCCCTTTTTGTCAACCATAAAGAATCCCGCCATATTGGCAAGGGGCGGCCAGTGTGTAGGCACAAAAAAAGCCCCCCGATATCGGGGGGCTGTGTTGCTAGGTTTATGCCTTCGCGGTGGCTTTTTTGCCGCCTGCGCGTGTACGCTTGCCGCCTTTGGTGGCCGTCTTTTTTGCAATATCTTGCAACTTTTTGCCATTTTCTTTTATGGCATTTTCGACGGTTGCTTCAGCATTGGCTTGCGCGTTACTGCTCTCTTGAGCCGCATCAGGTGCTTGCGCTTTGTATTCGGCGACAATCTTTTTGGCTTGCGCCCATACGATATCGTGAACAAAGCAGATGCGCTGCTCATTGTTCATCTTACGCACTACGCTTACGCTTTTCTTTTCGACCGTTTCGCGGTCTTTGGTAGCGTTTGCCCCTTCAATCGCAAATGCGATCCCCGCCTGAATTCCGGCCCCAGTTAAGCGGGGAAGGATATCGCGCAGGTTGTCAGTGGGTTCGATAGAATCCGCCTCATTTGCAACCGCTTTGGTGATGGCATCTGCAAGTTTTTTCAAATCATTGCCAGTGCCGCGAGTATTGGCCGTTTTCTTGGGCCATTCTTTTTCACTGATAATGCGGTTACAGATGTCATTTATGGTGCGGTAGGTTGGGTGTTCTTTTGGCTTTTTGTTCTCCTTATCTGCATCGCATATTACGGAGATTGTTGCCTCGAGTATTTTCACCAGCAATTCCGGCCCCTTTTTGGTGGCCGATTTTGGGAAAACGTCCGCTTCTTTTCGGATTGAATCCTCAATTGAAACGCTCCCGTTGTGGAATTGCACCAATTCTTCACGCAATGAATCTTTCATTTTTTACCTTTCGTTTCCCTGTAGCCTGCAGGGTTATGTCAATCGCGAGTGGCTAATTCTCGCGAGTGCCGCACATGCGCGTGCACAGTTCTTTTCTACCAAAGGCGGTACCAATGCGCAAGAGAAACTTTGTATTAATCGCAAGTTTTATCCGGTGGCCGTTGGCGTTGGCCGTTGGGGTTGGCGATTGGTGGGCAAACGGTATCGTTTGAGGCGGGAAGGGTTGGCGAGGGTTGGGCCTGTTTTTGTGGTGTGGCTTGCGTGTTGGGAATATGGCCTTAATGGCGCGAGGTTGCTTTATGAGGGCTTTTTATTCTGTCGGGGATACTGACATTGCCCGCACGAGAAAACGCATCACAGCGCATTCTAGGGCTTTGCCGTTTTTAGGCCTGAGAATCGCGCGTGCGGCGTTGGCGTATGCTTTCGCTGTGGTAGAGCGGGCGCAGGTTGCGCGAGCTTATAGCAAAAAATAAGTTTTTCTGATGGAGGGAATAAGGGAAGCTTATGCGGGCGGGCGGTAAGCTTGCCTTATGGCTGGCATTAGGTTGGCTAATGGTGGCAGGCGCGGGCGGCGGAAGACGACGGGTGGGGTGACCACCCCATCGGCGGCCCTCATAGTAAGTACCCCCCAAAAAGAACTGGACACGTTTTAACTTGATGGTACCATTTTCATATGTCCGAGATATCGGTGAAGAAGAACCTAACGGGCGAGACGCTCGATCTGTTTCTTGAAAAGCTTTCTAAGGGAGTCAGCCTGACTGGAGCCTGTGCCGCCTGCGGCATCAGTGCGAAGCGGGTTGACCAGCTTCGTAAGGAGAAGCCTAAGTTCAATGCGCAAGTGCTGGCGGCTCAAGCTCGTGCCGAGGAGGCGTTCATCGACAAGATTCTAGAGAGCCGTGACGGGAAGCTGGCATTGTCTTTCCTGCAATCGCGGTTCCCGCACTGGAGTCCGAAGACGGCTGGAAGCGACAATTCGTCCGCGAAGAGCAGTATCTCGCCTGAGCTTCTCTCGCAGTTGTCTTCGATTCCAGAGCGGATTAAGACTCGCAACTAATGCCCGCTAAAAAGAAGAAGCTCAAGACGCTGACGGTTCAGCCAGTCTTTAAGAAAGGTGAGCCTCCTAAGCGTAAGGGTGAGCGGGACATTATTGTACCTCGCCGCAAGATCAAGCCAGCCCCTGCTCCCTCACTTGTGTTGTCTCCAGATGAGAAGCGCAAGCAGAAGGCTTTAGAGAAAATTGCAAAAGAGCAGGAGGTTTTGGAAGAGGCCAGCCGTCTGTGCAACTTCCCAAAGAACTTTCTGGGCTTAGAGACGTACCAATGGCAGCAGAATGTGTTGGAGGCTTTAGAGGAAAAGGAGTGTCAGGTAGCCCTGAAGGCGGCTAACGGCTCTGGTAAGACAAGTGTTGTCGCAGCATCCGCTATCTTGTGGCATATGGTTCGATTTCCCCAAAGTCTTGTGGTCACCACGGCTGGGGTCTGGCGTCAGGTGGAGGGTCAGCTTTGGCCGAAGCTAAAGGAATACGTTCGTGGGCTGGGTCACGGTTGGAGGGCGACTAGCAACGAACTGGAGTTTTCCAACGGCAGCCGCGCTATCGGCTTTAGTACGAATGACGCAGGCAAGTTTGAGGGTTGGCACAGGCAGGGGCCGACAGAAAACCTTCTAATGATTGTCGATGAGGCTAAGACTGTGCCTGATCCTATCTTCACAGCCATCGCTCGCTGCCAGCCATCACGACTTTTAATTATGAGCAGCCCCGGAGCCGCTGCGGGCGAGTTCTACGAAGCGTTCACAAAAAAGCGCAAATTTTGGGACTGTCACACTGTTACCGCATTTGACTGCCCCCATCTTACAAAGGAGTGGATTGACACTCAGATTGAAATGTATGGCGAGAATAGCCCGCTGATACGTTCGATGATTTATGGGGAGTTTGTGGATGACAGCGGTGAGGGGCTTGTCCTGAACCAGAAATCCCTAGAGGAGTGTTTGCAGAACCCGCCTGAGTTGCAGACGGGAATGCGGGTTGCGTTCATTGACTTTGCCGCTGGTGGGGACGAGTGTGTATTTGCGTTGCGTAACGGCAATAAAGTGGTGGAGATGGTAACGTGGCGGGAAAAGAACACTAACGTAACTATCGGCAAGATATTGAATTTAATTAAGAAGCACAACCTAGCGCAGGATGAAATCTACGCTGACGAAGGCGGATTAGGTCTTCCGTTGTGTGATGCCCTTATGGATGCGGGTTACGACATCCATAGGGTGAATTTTGGCTCGAAGCCGTTTGATAGCAGGTACTCCAATCGCTCCGCAGAAATGTGGCATGTTGCTGCAAGAATTATAGAGAAGAGGGAGATTATCCTGCCCGATGACGGCATGTTGCATCAGCAGATGGTGACACGCAGAGCCGAGGTCAGCCGAACAGGCAAGCTGGGTCTGGAGCCAAAGGACAAGATGCGTTCTCGCGGCTTAGACAGTCCTGACCGTGCGGATGCAGTGATGGGCTGCATTTCGTGCGGTGGCGGCGTAGGGGGAACGTGGGAGAGGTTTAGTGGCATAACCCGTCCTACTCTTGCTGAGTTAACCGAAGACGCCGAAGCAAGTTTTAAAGAAGATTGCTTGCCAGATGGCATGTTTGTAGGTTATTAGCAGTCAAGTAAATTTTGCATTTACAGCGGTCAGCATTGAAGCCCGCTAAGACAGATGAGGGTGTTTGTTTTGTATGCGGGGAGATTGGGCAAATAGTAGCTTACGATACTGTTTGCCGTGGCGGCGTGTGTGATGGATGCATAGAGTCAGCAGTCTCAGTAGAAATAGCAATGATAAAAGCTTGGGCGGGCAAGCGAGTAAGGCACCCGTATAGAGGAGAATTTGAAGATGGCTTACGGTAAAGGTAAAAAAAAGAAAAAGAAAACAACCTACGGCAAGTAGTATGAGCAAAGAACTTTACACTGACATCGTTGAGGATGTCGCTAGTCGCGCACGATGGGAAACGCGACAATCCCTATGGTATCAGATGCGGAATGACGGTTTACGCCGCCGCCAGAAACCGTGGGCCAACGCCTCTGACTTTCATTTCCCTCTAATCGACACCACCATTAACAAGCTCAAGCCTGCGTTTTTTCAGCAAGCGATGGGGCTAGATGTGTTGGCGACCTTTGTGCCTATGCGTTCGCAGTTGGGTGCGTTCACTACGGCGGCAGAGCATTGGTTTAGCTACAAGCTAAACGAGAAGAGCAACTACGCCACTGAGGTGATGAGTTGGATTGACCATATGCTTGTCAGTGGTCAGGGGGTTATGAAGATTTATTGGAACCCTGACAAGAAGCAGGTTGAGTTCCAAGCGGTAGACCCAATGTATATGATCGTTCCGCCGTGGACGAAGGGTCTGGATACGGCTGACCGCATCACGCAGGTCATGCCTATGAGCTTAGAGCACTACAAGCGTTCAGGAATTTACGATACCAGTAAAGAAACCATTGATCGCATCAAAGGCGGCAACGCAAAAGACTCTGGAATTACTGATGACCTAAAGTATGAGCGGGAAATCCGCGAAGGCATTACGCATTCCAACGATATGGATCAAGTGATCGTATGGGAAGTGTACACACAGGACGAGGATGGCAAGTGGATGATGAAGTGTTTCTCTCCGCAAGCCCCAGAGATTCCTTTGCGTGATGATATGGAGGTTCCGTTTGATCACGGCCAACCTCCTTTTGCTGTCACTAAGTACGAGATCACTGACGGCGGCTGGTACTCGCCTCGCGGAGTGTGCGAAGTGCTTGCGCCTTTTGAGGCTTCGATGTGCAAAATCTGGAACGAAAAGATGGACGCTTTTACGCTGTTCAACAAACCGCTGTTCCGAGCCGAGCGTGACCTACCAAATAGTGTCAATTTACGCCTAAATCCCGGCCAAATCCTGCCTTTTGGCATTGCTCCGGTTCAAATGCCGAGCACTCCAATGGACTTCGATAAGGAGGTTCAGCAGACGCAAGCCATAGCCGAGCAGCGAGTCACCGTTCCCGACTATGGAATAATGGCGGACAGGGATCGCCGCACTGCGACTGAGATCGAATCCGTTAACGCTCAAGCGCAGCAGAATATGGATTTGCGTCTGCGCCTCTTTCGTCAAGCTTTGGGAGATTTGTTCCGCATGTCTTGGAGCGTACTCCTTCAGTTTGATAAGAAAAGTCTACAGTATAGATTTCTTGAAGATAGCCTTACCGTTGACCCTGTTGCGTTGCACGACGAGTACCAGTTGGAGCCACGGGGCGGTATGGATATGGTGAGCAAAGCTATGCTACTAAACAAAGCGGTGCAGCGTAAGCAGTTGTTCATGAACTCGCCGTGGATCAATCAGGTTGAGTTGGACAAGTCTATTCTAGAGCTAGAAGACCCCTCCCTTATTCCTCGACTGGTTCAAGACCCGAACGAAAAAGCGGCCAACGAGGTTAAGGATGAGCAACAAATCCTTCCTGCTCTTTTAATTGGCGAGATGATCCCTGTTGGTCAGGTTAACGAGCATCCCGCTCGGATTGGAGTGCTAATGCAGTATCTTGAAAAAGCTAGGCAGTCAAACTTGCAGATTAGTCCTAATGGGCTTCAGGCAATTATGGCTCGTATGGATCAGTTGCTTTCAGCTTACGAACAGGTTGACACAAACAACGCTCGCTCTATGCGAAAAGATGTTGAGGATTACTTGAAGCAAATTGGTGCAATTCCTTCGGAGCAGGATCAACAAGCTGCACAGGCTCAACAAACAATGCAAGAAATGCAACCACAGCAACCGCAGCAGCCGCAACCTGAGCAGATGGCAGTATAATGGCTATAGATAAATCCAAAATGAAGTGTAACTCGCCTAAGCGTCAAGTGCAGGGCGGGAAGAAGTTTGTGGTTAAGGCGTGTAAAGATGGTAAAGAAAAGATCATCCGGTTTGGCGATGCTAATATGACGATTAAGAAAAGCGACCCAGCCAGACGGAAAAGTTTCCGCGCACGACACAACTGCGACACTGCAACCGACAAAATGACTGCACGTTATTGGTCTTGCAAAAAATGGTAATGAGATTTTTTAACTTTATATCTATTGCGTGGCGTCTATCTAAGCATATCCCGTGGATTGGGGAGCCTGAGTGGACAGCGCAAGAATCATCAGTTTTACGCAAGTTTCTTGTGTCTGATGAGGGTAAGCGGTTCCGAATGGTGCTGCTTAATATGGTTCTCAAACAAAACCAACAAGCGGTGTCCAGCAAAAAAGAACTTGAATTTAATGCTGGTTTTGCAAATGGTGTTCGTACGGCTGTTCACACAGTTGAAGCTCTTGCGGCTGATGTGGAAGAGCCAGAAGAATTTACATCGGATACACTCGGAGCCGAGTATTCGATGAGTGAAGGCTCCACAGCAACGGCCAATCGGTTTAGTGCGTTGATTGGACGAGGATAGCACTAATTGGAAGAGCAAAATGCCAGAAGAAAACGGCGAAGTAACCGCCGAGCAAATGTTGGCCGCAGCTACTGAGTATGACAACTCATTATCTGCGGGGGAACCCGAACCCCAATTTGAACTCCAGCAGGAGCCGGAAACGGAGCCTGACGGCAGTCAAGAAGCTGAGGCGCAAGTCTCGGAAGGGGGCGAGGAAGTGGCGACAGAAGCTCAGGCAGATGCGGAGCCGCAATCTGAAGGGCAGGATGCTGACGAACAAGTAAGTTCATTGACAGAGGGCGAGGCTCCTGAAGCTAAGGAGCAACCCAAAAAGAGTAAGTGGGCTAAGAACGAAGAGCGCAAATCTCGTTCGTGGCAGGAAATAAATTCTGCCAAGGAGGAAAATAAGCGCAAGGAGCAGGAACTGGAAGACCTCAAAAAACAAATTGAGATTCAAAGGGAAGAGCTTAATTCGGGAAAAGCCTACAGGGATGAGGATGGAAGAACTGCTCAAGATTACAGAGAAGCTTCGGAAATCCTAAAGGAAGCAGGAGAGTCTGAAAGGGCTGAAGAGCTTTTAGAAAAAGCCAGCACTTTAGACGAAAAGTCTGTTGAAATACAAAAAGAAATTGAGAGTAAAAAAGTTGTTGAAAATGTTGTGGATGGTTTTTCCAGAGCAAAATCAGAACTTGAATCTCAGTTTTCAGACTTAAAAAATCCTGAGTCCGAGTTGACGATGGAGAGCAATTCGATCCTGAAGCAGCACCCTGACTTGCTTTATTTGCCTGATGGGCAAGGGTTGCGACATGCAGTGCAAGTTGCTCAATGGAAAATTGGGCATAGCAAGGCTGAGTCAAGCCAAGCTGAAGTCAAAGAACTTACTGAAAAACTAACTAAACTGGAAAAAAAATTGTCCGTGAATGGCGGTTATACAAACGAGAAGGTCGGTGGAACTCGATCATTTGATGAACTATCAGATGACGAGCAGTCTGCTGCTCTTCTCCAAGCTGCTTTGGAACACGATAACCGAGGCTAATAACTGCTTCACGGGCTAGTAACTAAGGAATAACATTATGGCTACAAATACTAGCTCTACTCTTTCCGACCAGTACCAAAACTTCTTCAGCAAGAAATTGCTGACCTACGCTGTTGAGGCACTTGTGTTGGATCAATTCGGTGAAAAAGCTCCGTTGCCCGCGAAAGCTGGCCACAAAGCTATTTCAATGTTTCGCTATGGCTCACCTTCGACAGCAGCAATCGCTGACTTAGTTGAAGGCACTGCGCCTACTGGCACTCGTTCTTTGACGCTCTCGAAGATTGAGAAAGCCTTAGTCCAACGTGGACAAGTCGTTAAGCTGACGGACATCCTGACTGCTACCGACCTGTTCAACAGCTTGCAACAAAGCATCAAGACTTGCGGTGAAGACGCTGCTCTTGATCTGGACACCATCACGCGCAACGTGCTTGTTGGTTCCAACGCTGCTGGTGACGCTAAGGAGAACGGTGACGGAAGTGCTCTCGACAACAGTGACACTCTTACTGAGATGTACGCTGATGGCGGGACTGACTACGCCACATTTGAGGCTACCACTTCGGGCAACACGCTTGACGCTGGTGCAATCCTCGACGCCGTGACTAAGCTGAAAGTAAACCGCGCTAACCCCGTTACTAGCGGGCATTATGTGTGTGTTGCTTCTCCGCAGGTTCTGAGCGACATCATGAAGATCAATGAGTGGTTGAACGCTGCTCAGTACAGCAATGTTGGTGAACTCTATAAGGGTGAAGTTGGCTCGTTGTACGGTGCTAAGTTCGTAATGACCACCAATCCGTTCATTAGCGGTATTGCTAATGCCGAGAATGATGATCGCTTCGACTACGATAACTCCGGTGGTGGCGGTTTGGCTGCTGGCAAGGACGTTCACGCTTCCTTGTTCCTCGGCCAACAAGCCTACGGTGTGCCTGATCTGGGTACGCAGTCTCCGTTCAGCCCGAAGGTGATTATCACCGACGAAGCTGATAAGAGCGATCCGCTAAATCAAGTGACCAATGTCGGTTTCAAAACCTTCTGGTCTACCCTGCGTTTGAACCCGAACTACTACATCGTAATGCGAAGCAAGACCGCTTCGGTTGCGTAGTAACTGTCAAAGCGGGTGGCGTAGGAAACTGCGCCACCCGCACTTTATTAAAATGATTAAGATTCCATTATCGGCCTTGTCCGAAGAAACCGATTCCGGTGAAGGCGTTGCGCCAGAGGCTGGGGATACTGTGGCACTCGGCGTTGTCGAGGGTGAAGTAATGGCTGTTGAAGGTGAAGAAGTTCATGTAGAGCTTAAAACCGCCGGAGGCCAGCCTATCGAATATGTTGAGTCTGCTCCTGACGCCCCCGAAGAAGAGGTTGGCGAGGAAGCAGAGGAAGCAGAGCTTCTTGCTGCTGCTGAAAAAGCAGACGAAGAAGAAGGTTACTAATGCCTATTTACTCTTTTGTTTCGGAAGAGGGTGACGTAATCGAGAAGGTTGTTCCGCGAGGTACAGACTCGGTTGACATCGGCGGCAAAAAATATAAAAGGTCGATTGTGAATGAAGGCTTTTCCATTGGGAGCTTAGTCAGCATTCCGACACCTGCGGAACAAGTTAAACAGGGTTATCACAAGCTTGAGCAAACGGAAGGCTCACGCTTTTTGCGTAAATCGCAGTTTAGTACAAAACAGATTAAAAAAGCTTGGGGGTTTTAAATGGCTGGCAAGAAGACGATTACCAATTTAAGTGAGTTAACATCGGCGGCATCTAATGATGTGTTACCGATTGTGGACGTTAGCGATCAGTCGGTAACGTCTTCTGGTGAGACTAAGAAGATTACCGTCACAAACCTTAGGGGTTCTTTATCTGGGATTACGACATCTCAAATGGATGCCTCCTCAGTCGTGACTGAAAGCGAAGGTATTTCTAGTAACGACAATGATACCACGCTGCCGACAAGTGCTGCTGTTAAGGACTACGTTGACACAAACGTAACCGCTCAAGACCTAGATATTCAGGGTGACAGCGGAACTGGGGCTGTTGATCTTGACTCTCAAAGCCTAGACATTGCTGGAGGCTCAAATGTTACGACTGCTGCGAGCGGGCAAACATTAACTGTTAATTTAGATAGCACACTTACTGGCCTGACTTCAGTTACCTCAACAGGGTTCACTGGAGACCTTACCGGAGACGTGACCGGAGACGTGACAGGCAATGTGACTGGTAATGTTACCGGAGACGTAACCGGAAACGCTGACACAGCTACCGCGCTTGAAACCGCAAGGACAATAGCGGGAACCTCGTTTGACGGCAGCGGCAATATTGATATTGAGGCTGTTAATATAAAATCAACAGCAGAAACTGGCGGCACTAAATTTCTTAGGGAAGACGGGGATGGCACTTGTTCGTGGCAAACGGTTGGCGGAGGCACTGTAACTTCTGTTGGCGGCACTGGCACAGTAAGCGGCCTTACTCTTAGTGGAACCGTTACATCAATTGGCGACCTGACTTTAGGCGGAACTTTAGAGGCAGACCTTACGAGCGATGTTACTGGGACACTTCCCGTGGCCAATGGTGGAACAGGATCGACTACAGCCGCTGGCGCAAGAACTGCGCTAGACGTAGACGTTGCTGGTACAGACAATTCTACAGACGTTACATTAGCCACAGTAACCAGCAACTACCTTTCTATTTCTGGACAAGTAATTACTGCTGGAACTGTTCCGGTTGCTTTGGGCGGAACTGGCGCAACCACAGCTTCTGCCGCTCTTTCTGCTCTGGGAGGAATTGCTGAAGTTTCCGAAGATACTAGTCCTAGTTTAGGCGGCAATTTGGATGTTGTTTCCAACGAAATAAACACCAGCACTAGCAATGGTAACATTGTGTTGAACCCAGATGGCACAGGGTGTGTTGAGGTTAAGGGTGATGGAACTACAAGTGGAACAACAGGAGCCATTCAGCTTAACTGCTCTAACAACAATCACGGAGTAAAAATTCAGTCTCCTGCACATAGTGCCGCAGCAGATTACACGTTAACCCTGCCAACCTCTGTCGGCACAAGCGGGCAAGTATTATCAACTGATGGCAATACGTCTGGAGCAACATTAAGCTGGGTAAACAACTCTGGTGGCGGTGGAGGTGGTGGCTCCGTGGGAGGATCAACAGGTGAGCTACAATTTAATAATGGCGGTAGCTTTGGCGGGGATTCAAATCTCTACTGGGACTCCTCGGCAGAAGGGCTTGGTATTGGTGGAGTAACCGACTTCTCAAGCTCAGGAGCAAACGCAAAACTGGCCATAAACGCTGGCTTCATTAATGTCGATGATGACTATGGATTAGTGTTCGGCGGTGGAACCAGTAGACCTGCTATTCAGGGCAGCAAGGCTGATGGTGAGATTTATATTACGAACGCGAATCTCGGCATCGGAACCTCCGTCCCGTCTGAAAAACTATCCGTTTCAAGCGGCAATATTTTAATTGATAACAACCAATCCTACCGTAGCAAGAACACGAGTGGGATTACTAGAAGCCTACTAACTCTCTACAGTGATAACAAACTGTACGTTCAGTCTCCTTCGGAGATAAAGTTCCAGACGAATCAAGATGCTAGCACGGTCAACGCAATGACCATTGACTCAAGCGGCAAGCTGGGGGTGGGAGGTTCACCAACAGGTATTGTGTCTTTACAAGGAGACTTCGGCACAACAGAAACTGCTGGGCTGTACATTCAAAATACCGGCACTGCTGCTGCGGATGATGTTTCCCCAATTGCGTTCACCACCAGAAGTACAAGCTGGGGTACGCAACACGCAGCTACGATTGCCGCTGGCAATAGCTCCACTTCGGCTGGCGGTGCGTATCTGACATTTAAGACATCTCCCACTGGCGAGGACCCACCAACCGAACGGATGCGGATTGATTCAAACGGCTGCGGCATCGGTACTGAAGAACCAAGCGCACCTCTTCATGTCACGGGAGCCACCACTGATGGTGACACTATTGTTCAGGTTGCTCAAACAAGCACGGGATATGCCCTTCACGTCTCAAGAGATGTTAATTCAGCCGCTAGGCCAATGGCTTGGTTTGCCCAAACAAACGCATCTGGAGGGTCTAGTACGGCTGTTCACATCCAACAGAGTGACTCAGATGAGAAAGCATTCGGGATAGATACTGCTGGCACACACGGTTCACCGACATTTTCTATTAAAGGCAACGGTGCAATCGGACTAGGTAGCGGACTAGGTAGCGAAGACTACGGAACATCAGGGCAGGTCTTAACTTCCGGTGGTTCTTCTGCTGCCCCATCGTGGACTTCTGCGGGAACCGTCACCAGCATCAACGCCACTTCAAATGGCGGATTAAAAACTGCCAGCGGCTCGGCTATCACGGCCAGCGGCACGTTGGGTCTGGATGTCAACTCACTCAGCAGCGACACCTACACATCATCGAGTAGCTCAAGCGATTCAAGCGGCTGGGATGAGGGCAATGAGATTGTCGTAGCGGCTGCCAGTGATTCCAATAACACCAAGAAGATCAAAATGCCGTGCGAAATCGGCATTGCGTGCAGCGACGAATCTACTGCGCTTTCCACAGGGGATGTTGCATCTGTTTTGATACCCAGAGCAATGACCGTAACTGAGGTTAAGGCGTCTTTAACCACCGAAGACAGTTCAGACCCAGTTGAGGTGGATTTTTATTACAGTTCAACAACCCCCGGAAGTAGCAATGGGTCAGCAATGCTGACGTCCACCTACTTAAATGTCTCTTCGAGTAATTATATGCAAAGCGAGACGGGCATATTTGACGATGGTTCAGGTAGCGCAACAGACACTTACAGTCTAGCGGAAGACTCCTTTGTTACTGTCAAAGTAGAGTCTGCTGGCACTGAGGCCCGTGGGCTGAAGGTTTGGTTACTAGGTTACTGGAGCTAAAATGGCGAACATTATTAATCCATATCGGTTTAGTTCAAGCGGCGGGGAGAGTGGCGGCAGTCCTCCCCCCGCTGGTTCTGATTATGTGACCATTTCCACATCAGCCACTATTAATTCCGACTCCTACTATTCCGATTACAAATACATCGAGTTTGATTCTACGACCACTAGCGCATTTGAAGTCACGGATGCTGGCAGTTCGTCTGGCAGTGATTCGATTGAGGTCTATGTGATTGGCGGCGGTGGCGCAGGTACTGACCCTTCCGGTAGTTACCCGCAGTCCAGCGTAGGAGCAAGTGGCGGCGGAGGTGCTGGAGGTTACATCCGGCAGACTACCTTTACTAACGCCTCGTCTTTGTTGGGTACTTACGATGTAACTGTGGGTGCGGGTGGCACGACCTCTGGAGGAACATCCAACACTGCCGGAGCAGATTCGCAGGTTCGTAAGCAGACTGATCGGAGCATTGATATTGCGTCTGGCGATTATTTTAGTGCTGACGCATCAAGCAACTTTGATTTCGGAACAGGCGATTACACGATTGAGTTCTGGATGAAAACAGACCTTTCAGTTAATACGTCAAACTGGCAGTTACCTATCTCAGTTGGCTCAATGCAACTTTGGGTTCAAACCTCAAGTAAGTACCTGTCTCCGTACTGGGGAACTAGCTCCATTATTCAAACTTCTAACGATGTGATAAAAGATGATTATTGGCAGCACATTGCTTTAACCCGTGAAAGTGGCACAACCCGACTTTACGTTGATGGAGTTAATAAAGGCAGCACGACCACCTCAACAAATTTTGGCACTTCTGGTTCTAACGAAGTTTCATTTGGGGAAAACCTTTATGTGGGCGGAGGGTACTTCACAATGGCTGGAAGGTTTGCTGGCATAAGAATTTACAAAGGTACTGCAAAGTATACAGGCACTTCTGGCTTTAATCCTAATATGGAAAAGCCCGCAAAAGAAACTAACGTCACTCTTTTAATAAACCCAGACTCCGGTCAATCGGACATCACCGACTCTTCGGACGGAAGCAACTCCTTCACAGATAACATTACTTGGTCAAGCGATCTGGAAACTGACACCCCATTAATGCGGGCCTTTGGCGGCGGCGCGGCCAGTAGCTACGGCGGGAGTTGGAACGGGCAAAAGCTAAATGGCGGCTCAGGCGGTGGCGGTTCTTATAGCACGATAACTGGCCCAGCAGGTTTTAATGGGCAAGGCAATAAGGGCGGTAATCGGGGTTCTGGTTATCAAACAGCCGGTGGAGGCGGTGCTGACAGTGGTGGTTATGTAGGGACAGGCGGAACATATACCTCATACGGCGGTGATGGCGGTGATGCTTTAGAAGTTAGCTGGATGTACGATGAGGGCTTGGGTTATGACGGTGACGGAAAGTTTGCTGGCGGCGGCGGCGGTGGTGGTTTGTACGGCGGCGGCTCCGGTGGCGGCGGTGGCGCAGGTGAAGGTGGGGATAATAGTTCTACCTACGCAAGTGATGGAGAAGCTAATTCTGGCGGCGGCGGTGGCGGAGACAGAATGTGGGATGATGGCGGTGCGGGCGGCTCCGGCAAGGTCATTGTCCGGTGGGAAAATCCAGATCAATAAATGGCACACTTTGCAGAAATTAATAGTAAAGGCGTAGTTGGCAGAGTTTTAGTGCTGTCCAACGATGTTATCACTCGTGACGGCGAGGAGGTCGAGTCGGTCGGTGTTGATTATCTTCAGGGAATGTTTCCCAACACCAACTGGGTTCAGACCAGCTACAATGGGAGCTTCCGCAAGCGGTACGCTGGCATCGGCTACACCTACGACTCTGCCCGTGACGCATTTCTACCGCCCCAACCGTACCCGTCTTGGACTTTGAGCGAAGAGACTTTGAATTGGGTTTGTCCTAAGCCAATGCCCGAACAGGAGGCTGAATTGGGTGAGGAAGGCTTCATCCATTATGCGTGGAATGAGTCTGCTGGGGAATGGCAGGAAGTACCGGAGCAACCCGACGGACACTGGTGGTCTGAGGAAGATTGGGCGTGGTATCCGCCAATGCCGAATGACGGTCAGCATTATGTGTGGAACAACGAAACCAAAGAATGGGACGTGGATAATTCCGCGCCAAAATAAATACCAACAATAAATAATCATGCCTATCAATTACGCATACACACGAGTGGAACCCCGCATCATCGCCTCGCATGAGAGCGGAAAACAAAACGTCATTACTGACATTGTTGTCGGCGAGACAGGCCAATGCTCTGACACTGGGCAAGCAGCTTACCGAGACACAATGGTCAAGCTCGACGCACCTACTGACAACTTTGTGGCTTTCGAGGACATAACGGCTGAATGGGTAGCTCCTTTCTGCCAACAGGCTAGTGAAGAGGGTGGATGGCACGCCAGCATTGAGGCCGAAATTGAAGCTAAGAAAGCTGCTCCAGTTTCTGCTCAGTTCGAGTGGCAGAAGCCGCAGCCCGAAGCCCCAGCCGAGGAGGAAAAGAAAAATGCCGAATAAAAAGAAGAAATCTAAAAAGGGTAAAAAGGGCAGCTATGGCTACTAAAAAGAAAGCTCTAACAGCACGTCAACAGGCTACGTTAAAGCGTCACTCAGCTCATCACACTTCCAAACATATGGCAGAGATGAGAAAATCTATGAAAGCTGGAAAAACTTTTGGCGAAGCACATAAGGCTGCTATGAAAAAAATAGGTAAGTAATGGCAGAGTACGACCCCAATTCATTGTCGGCGCAATTGGCGAGAATTGAGTCTCGTCAAATAGCTATAGCTGATCGCCTTGATGAAATTGCGGAGCGTATGAATAATCATTCACTTAGGTTAAAGTATTTAGAGGAGTTTCGTTGGAAGCTCGTCGGAGCAATTGGATTAGGATCAGCGGGTGGAGCGGCAGCGTTTAGTAAGTTGTTTGGTGGAGAGTAATATGAAAGATAAACTAAAAAGCAGAAAGTTGTGGGTCGCCATTGGCGGCGTTTTAACCGTATTGGCAACTGAGTGGGCGGGAGTCTCACCGGAAATGTCAGAGCAAATTATCGGCGCAGTGATTGTCATTGTTCCAGCCTATATTGGCGGACAGGGCATCGTCGATGCAGTGAAGGAATACGCTACCAAAAAATGATAGTTGATCTCCTAGCCGCTCTTCGCGCAGTGCCGAAGATTTTGGACGCGCTGGAGCGGTTAGGAGACATCCACACGGCACACGTTGCACAGCAAAGGAAAGATGAAAAAGATAAAGCTGTTATTGATCTTATTACTGCTGCTCGTGAGCGGCGGTTGCGGCGTGAGCGTGAAGCTGGACGGGTTTCGGGAGATAGCGGAGAGGCATCCACTGGGGATGGAACAGGTGACGGAGAACAGTGAAAGTCAGGCGTTAGTTATAGAGCTTGCAAAATACATAAACGAACTAGAACGTAGAATTGAGGCAGAATAATGGGTGATTTAACCGGACAAACAGTAGCCAGTACCTACTCGCAAATTTTAAACGTAGCCAGTCTGGACGGCACATTTAGAAATGTAACTGACGGTGACGGTACTGCCAGTGGCTTGACGCTTTCAACTGCGGGCGTTCGTGCTGGCACCCTAAATGCAACTGGGGCTGTTACGTTTGACACCACACTAGGGGTTACAGGGGTTATCACGGCGAGCGGAGGTGTTACAGGGGATGTGACCGGCAACGTAACTGGCAACGTAACTGGCAACGTAACGGGCAATCTCACTGGTGATGCTACTGGCGACTTAACCGGAAACATAAAGACTACAGACGCGAGCGCGGCAGTTACAACTATTTTAAACGCCAATGTCGGAAGTGATGATGCTGCGACATTTACAGGTAATGTAACTGGCTCTGCTGACACACTAACAACTGGCCGCACTATTTCCGCAACTGGAGATATAGCGTGGACTTCCGCCGCTTTTAATGGCAGCGATGATGTTACTGGTACTGCAACTCTTTCTGACGATGCTGTAACCACAGATAAAATTGCTGACAATCAAGTTACTGGCGCAAAAATAGCGATGGGTAGCGATGCTCAAGGTGACATTCTGTATTACGATGGAACAGACTATGTCCGGCTAGGTGCTGGCACTGCTGGTCAAGTTCTTCAATCTGGTGGTGCGGGAGCCAATCCTAGCTGGGTGAATCAAACGGAAGGCAGCCCGTCAGTCGGTCAGATAGATTTTTTCACATCTGGCACTTCTCAGACCTTTACAGTCCCGTCCGGCATCACTCGCATTAAAGTAACAGCAGCAGGAGGTGGTGGGGGCGGTAACAATAGTAATGATAATGGAGAGTCAGGTGGTTATTTTGAAAAGGCTATTACTGTAACTGGTGGGTCAAGCGTTACTTACACAGTCGGGGGTGGCGGTGCAGGTCAAGATGCAAGCTCTGGATCGAGCGGAGGCAGCACAACCGTAACTTATGACGGCACAACTTATACTGCTGGCGGAGGCTCAGGCGGTGGCAGTGGGAGTGGCGGAACCGCTACTAACGGCGACATTAATATCGCTGGAGGGGGCAGCACTATTTACCGCGGATACGGCGGAGGCGGAAGCGGCGGAGATGAAAGCACTGGAAGCAACGGTCAAGGCGGCTTCGTGAAAATTGAATACTAATGACACTTACAGAACTATCTAACTTTGTTACGACGAAGCTTTCGGACACCGATAGCTCGTCCGTATCTGTCTGCAAAGACTTTATCAATCGCCGTTACCAGATGATTTGGGACAGCGGGCTGTGGGATGAGACGCTAGGTGTTGCATCTAAGGCTGTAGCCGCAGAGGACACAGAGATTGTGCTGGACTCTACGCCCACAGTTACCTTTTACCAAAGCTCTTCTGTGCCCACTACTAAGATTGATTTCCCTGTCGCCATTCGGTTCACCGAAACCGGAGACACTGACGGGGTAAACATTTTTAACGAAGAGTGGGTTACGTTTTTTCAGCTTGATCCTAATATGTGGGAGAATGTTTCCTCCCGCAGGGCCACCCCAACCAACTTTGTCAACCTCCCGAAAGACGGAAGTGGCAACTGCCGGATCAAGCCTGTACCAGTACCGGACAGTACTGGCACTCTATTTGTGCTGGGCAAGCTGAAGTGGGTTGCATTGGGTGATGATGATTCACCAACCCTTAACGGCATCGATAATGCACTTCTTGCTTTTGCAGAGGGAGACATGCTTGAGCGTTCGCGTCAGTATCAGAAAGCCCAGCTTAAATTTACTGAGGCTGCATCGCACATCCAAATTATGCGCGACCTAGAAAATGGCCAGAAACAAAACATTAGCCGCATAATCCCACACACTGAACAAGAAATTAACTTTCGAGATGTTGTAAGCTAATGCCTATACAAGAGAACAGCCAGCTTGATGATCAGATTGCCTTTGACGGGGACGTATCATTTTCCGGTGGTCAGGCAAGTAACGTGCGAAAAAACACGATTGCCGAGGGTGCTTATGCTATAGGAAAGAACACTGATTTCGACACCTTCGGTAATATTGTAAGCCGTAAAGGCGTGGCACAGCTTGTTGGCGATGTTGTTGATTCGATTTGGGATGACATAACAACTAATTGGGAGTCCACATCAACCGTATGGACTGCGACCCTTACAGGTTCCGTTGGTTCCATTGCTTACTTTGATACTCCCACTGTTGAAAAGATTGTTGTAGCGGAGTCGGACACGAGCGGCGGGACGTATAAGGTTAAGATTGTTGGCGAGACTGGCTCCATTGCAGACACGGGAGGCACATTTAGTTCAACAGCAGATTCGGTTTACTTTGCTCAACTTGTTGACCGGATGTATTACTGCGATGGCGTTGGAAACTTAGCTTATATAGATGATGCGTCCATATCTCAGTCAATTACTGCTGGGAAAATAACCAGCGTCGAGATGACTGAAATCGGGAGTGGCTACACGTCAGCCCCCTCAACATCTGCTGGCACATTGACATTTTCTGCGGGCAGCGGTTCTACGGCCACAGGAACTGCTGTTTTGGGGTATGGTGGCAAGGTTCAGCGCGTAGACATTGTTGACGGTGGGAGTGGGTACTCTGCGCTTACCCCGCCTACAGTTTCTTTTTCCGCTGCCCCAACTGGAGGAGTAGACGCTAAGGGCATTGCTCACATATCTCAAACGCCAGACAAGCCAAAACTACTTATCTCCCACACTAACAGGCTGTTTTGCACATCTGCTGATACCGCTGTTCCCAGTGATACGCTTTACGTTAGTGACATTCTAGATGGTGAGAGTTGGGACACTATAGGTAACGCTATACGGGTTGGTGACGGTACAGGCGACCCGATAACCGCCATAGCTTCTTGGTACTCCTACAACTTACTTGTGTTTAAGGAGCGCAGCGTGTGGGTTGTTGAGGCTAACCCTGCTGTGGCAGTGGCTGACTGGCCTATTAAGCTGATTAACAACAGAGTAGGATGCGTAGCACACAGATCGGTGCAGCAAGTTGGTTCTGATGTGTTTTTCTTAGCCTCTGATGGCGTAAGAAGCCTGTCTACAATTGAGTCTGGAGCGCAGACAGATGTTTCCACACCCCTTTCCGCCCCTATAAACGACCAATTTAAGCAGAATACAGACGGGTTCCAGTCTAAATCTTGTTCTGCATTTTACGATAAGCGTTATTTAATTTCTGTTTGTTCTAATAATGAAGAGGTTCCGAATCGGACATATGTTTATAACACTGAGCAGAAGTCTTGGAGCGGGTTTTGGACTGGCTGGCAACCTAATGACTTTACGGTTACAGGGTTTAGCGGGAAAACCCGCCTTCAGTTTGCTGATCAAAGCGGCAAAATCTACACTTGGCTAAACTTTATTGAGCTAGATGACGAGTCTGAAAGCTTTTACCTAGACCAAACAACCCCTTACGAGACTGAGTTGGTTACTCGCGCCTATAACTTTAAGGAGATTTACGCCTCTAAGACTGGCTATCAAGTTGAGTTCGATATGGACAACCAACTGATACAGGATCAGCAGGTTAGCTTCTTTTTCCTTAAAGATATGGACGGTTACGAGTCCCAGATTTTGCAGGAAAACGGATACGAGTTGCAGAGTGAGGGGGAAGATGACCTTACCCAGACATTCTTAGGAGAGCTTGAGTCCGATGTTGCAGTGGGCAACGGTAAGCGTCACTTTATTAAGGGATTTAACCTTTTGAGCAAAGGCAAGTTTGAGGACATACAGTTTGTAGTGGCTACAGACTCTGGCCGACTGTCTTTGCACTCCGTAAAAACGTCAGCATTCCCAGATACTATCAATCCACAGAGATGACACACCCAGAATCCACAGTAGAAATGGCAGATTTCCTAGCGGAGAATCTTGACTTCTGTGCGGACTGGGATCGTGAGCGTTTGCTTGATTGGGTACAGTGGTTTGTGAATAATGACCGTTATTACGCTGTCAAGGCGAAAGGACAGCTAGTTGGGTTGACATTATTACGGATGGTGGACACTGAAAAGCAGTGTCACGAGCATTATAGGGATACGGAAGGGGGCATTTGTTATATAGAAGCTTGTGTAAGCAGGTTTCCGCGCTGCATGAACCGGATGTACGAGATGTTATGGAACAGATGGTCACAGACCGCACATAGTATGGCGTGGATGCGCCACAAATATAATAACAGAGCGACAGTTGTCGATATGGGCAGAATTAAAAGACGTTTTTTAGGATAGTAAAATGGGCAAAAGATCACCAGCACCACCACCTACCCCTGATTACGCTGAAGCGAATCGTGAGGGGGTTTTCGCAGACATAGAGACGTTACCAACGCGCCGACTGATTGAGTCAGCAGCGCGTCAGGGGACAATGGTCGAGTACGAAGACCCTCGGACGGGGGAAATGCGTACTGCGGACTTCAGAGGCTTCGGAGATATTGATCTTACGAAGGCTGAGATGTCCGGCCTGATTGATCTTGTCCCGCAGCTAACGCAAGCCCAGCTAGACAATCTCGTTGAGTTCGGCCCGCAGTTCATTACTGCACAGCGGGAGCAGATGCAGCAGCTAGACCCAGAAGGGTTTGAATTGCGGGAAGATTTTGCTCGCAGACTGCGTGAAGGGCAAGGAACGGCAGAGGAACTGGCGTCAGGAACGCAATATGAGGAGGTTGGTGATGCCCCTGAGTTGCGTACTGACACAGGTCAGACTGCCGAAATGCGGCGTCAGCTTGAGGAACAGGTACTAGACCAGCTAATGTCCGGTGAAAGGCTCACAGGAGCGCAACAACGCGCATTAGAGCAGGGTGTACGAGGGGCTGCTGCTGCTCGCGGACAGGCTCTGGGCAGCGGTGCTGGATTACGCGAAGCGATTGCGAAGCTGGAAGGCGGTATGCAGCTAGGTCAGCAACGGCGCGGTGAGGCTCTGGGCTTACTGGCAAGCGGCCAGACTGAAGCTGATCGTTCCAACGCTATGGCGCAGCAATCGTTTGCTAATGCGATCCAGCGTGTGCAGCAGATCAATCAAGCTCGTAACGTAGGCTCGCAACAGCAACTTGCTGCCCGTCAGCAGGACGTTGGCAACATCCAGTCCTACTTAGGGTTACAACCGATTGCAGCGCAGGGTGCTGCGATGTCCGGCCTGCAACAGGGTGCGTCACCATTTACGATGCCCCAGATGCAGCGCGGTATGGGTCTTAACCCGAACGCTGGAGCGACTGGAGCAAATTTTGCTGCTAATATATTTGGCACTCAAGCAAACATTTATGGAACTCAAGCCAGTCAGCCTTCTAGCTTTGAGAGATTTGCTAATGTAGCATCTAAATTAGGCAGTGCTGCTGGCGGCACTGGCGGTTTTGGTGGAATCTAATAAGGACTTAAAAATGGATCAGGAAAAAGATAAAGATAAAGACTCTAAGCAGGATGTCGTTAACGATCTGATACCCGCTCTGCCGCAAGCACAACCTTCCGCGCCTGAGCCGCAGGAAGTCGAGCCAGCCGAAATTCAGACATTACCGTATTCATTAGACTTAGAAAAGGGACAGCCCGTCACTGAAAAATCAGAGGTGTCGAGCCGCGATCTCCCCATTTTTTCGCCTAAAACATCAGATCAAATAGAAGAAGCGTCTGACGCAATGGCGGGCTTAGGCAGGAAAGAGGAGTTAGAAAAAATTGACACCATTATCAGCGTTTTAAATAGCGAAACACAAAGGACTGACGCTAGGGCTGGGTACGCTAGGGCAAGAGCCAATAGCATTTTAGAAGAACGAAACAAGTTTATTAGGTCAGCTACCGCCAGTAATGTTCCTGTATCTAAAGCTGAGAAGCTTGCCTTAATGGCGAGCGGAGGTATTTCTGGATTGCTTTTCGGAACCTATGGAAAGATTAAGAAAAATAAAGAGCAGGAAGAATATGCGGGCAGTCTTTTTGACTCCATAGTTGCTAAACAATTAGCAACTGAGGAGACGCTTCGGATAGCTCAGATAGAGTCTATGATGGGTACTGATGCTGGGGCAAGTATGTCTCAATCTCAAAGAGCAGCCGTTAGAGATACCTTTAGCAACTTAGGCTCTTTTATGCTTGCTGGCGGAAATACTAAAGATGTGTTCTCTGATTTCCAGAATGCTGGGGCGGGGGAATATTTAAGTGAAGACAAATCAGTTTTTGAAAATGTTGAGAATTTAAGGCAACTCGCCGAGAAAGAGCCAAACAAATTTGTCCCGATACTTAAAATGATGGGGCAGTCTTTTGCCTCAAAAACCACTCAAATAAATGAGGAGTTTGATGATTTTCAAAATGAAATTGGCGACTCAGTGGCTAACATTGTAAAGAAGCTTGGCGATGACGCTAGCTTAGATTCCGTTTTTAAAGAACTATCTGATCAGGGCTATGACGTTGAAGACAAAAAACGTCAAACATTCTTAGAAAGAGCTTACTACAAGCAAGCTGTCAAATTTCAAAACGAAAAAACTGGTGAGCTTTTTAGCTATGAACTGGAAAACTTTAAGGCAGCAGGGGCTGCTGGAGAGCAAATACCAGCTTTCACAGAAAGCCAATCTAAACACCAAAAAGAATTGCTAACCAAAGCCTACGACACAGCCCGAAAGCCGTATCAAAAAGTTTCTGGTGAGAAGAAAGATAAACATGAAGTTGCGTCTTCTTTGGCTAAGTTAGTAAATCACGCTGCTTCAGGGGGGAGAGGCAGGATTCAGAAGCCTAAAAATATTTCCCCAGAAAATTGGGCAGAAGCTTTGCGGTCATTTGCAACAAAGCAATCAGAAATGAATTGGGAGGCGATGATCAACTCCCGACAGTCTGCGGTGCTTGCTGATAATAACTTAGCAACCGCTGAAGGCAAACGTGCAGCATACAACGAAAAGTCAACCAACCCATACAAGAAAGGAACTACAAAGCATAAGCTCTGGAAAACGGGAAGGGAGGAAGAGTTAACAGCTAATGCTGGGAAGGAGAATGCTCAGGAAGGCGTAATGGAGGCTTACAGAGCACCACTTGAGTCTTTGTATGCGGAAGTTTACGGGGCTGACGCAGAGTCTGCACAAGCTAGTGTGCGAGACATGACGATGGATGAGACAGTTGCGAGGTCAGAACTTAGCAGGCTGAGAAAGCTTAGGGCTGCCCACGCTGGCTACAGGGCTATTGTCTCTACTCTTGGCGACGATAAGGAGGCCATACTTTCTGGTGAGGGCCTCAGAGAAATACCAGAGGGGGACTTGAGCGAGGTTGAGGGAGGTTACGCATTTACTGAGCCTGCTGCGGTTGAGGCTATGACTCAACTTCTTAGGGGTACTATAGCGAAAGATGTTGCTGGTGAAATTGTTAATGCGTACGAAGACGGTGACTATGGAAGGTTTTTCAAGTTAATAGACGTTCGTGACCCAATCACAGGGACATTTTTAACCCGCAGTTGGGGGTACACTACGGACGCTGTTAATTTAACGGAAGAACAGTTGGGTGTAATTGCCAGTAAGGCGGATGAAATGTTGAAGAAGGAGCGGCGTCTAGGCAAACAGTACAGAATGCTTTCGGCTGACAGCCGGATTCCTGTGTTCCAAAAGCAGCTTAAAGATTTGCAGCAAAAACCCAACCTTACTCCACAAGAAAAAGCAATGATTAGATCGTTGGAGGTTAAGCTAGGCAATTTGGGGGTTTCTGCGGAAGACATTAAGCCAGAAAACAGTATGGTTGCGACTGAGCTTAACAATCAGACCTTTTTGCAATTGCCAGACTCAGGAGATGAAGAAGGTTTCTTTTATGAGGAGGGCAAAAACGTGTATCGAGTAGGCGATAAACAGTATTTTATTGAAAAAGTTGGCGACACTTACAAGTACCAACTCCTTAAAGGCAATTAAGACTATGCCATTTCCAGTCAAAGATAAGGAAAAGCAGGAAGACAAAGACAACTTCGTTAAAACTGCAAGCGAGCTTTCTGCTTTCGGCTTAGAGAAAATTGAGGGCGCAGACCCTAAGACTCCTGTGGGTCTTGGCGGAAGCGGCTGGTCTTTCTCTAGAGACAAGCTAAATAATGTTAGCCGAAAAAAAATACCGCACCCTTCGGAAAGCCGAATAGAAGGTCTGAATTACGACCAGCAATTACGCTTGTGGCACAGGCTTACTTCTGAGGGGATGCAAGACTTCAGCAAGATGAACCCTAATAGCATGATTGACCCAGAGACTAGGGAGTGGAGCAAGGCTAAGGGGACAGGAGCAGCATCACGAATAAAGGGAGTAGAGGCTACGCCTACATACTGGGAAAAGTACGGCGTTAAGGGGGTTGACCCGTTCAACGCACTTTACGAGTTCAGCGGTCTGAATGATTATATTAGTGAAAAGCAGTTTGCAGAAGGAAAGGGTATGGGCGGCGGACTGGCGGGAATGGCTTACGGGCTAAAGGTAGGGGGAAGGTTAGGCCCAAAAGGCGCAATTTTAGGGGCGGCATTAGGAGGGGCGTTTGGACAAAGTGTTGCTAAGGGCACTACTAGATATCCTATGACTATGGGGGAGCAGGCAGCAGCCCCTATCTGGTGGGGCTTTGGCTCAACCGCTCCTACAGTAAACCTCACAAAGACAGCCGTTAAAGAGGCTGGAGCTATGGGTTTTATGGGAGCAACTGTTTCTGAGTTTGCGAAGCAGACGCAAAACCATATAGACAGAGCAGCGGGGGCAGA
>CETM01037278.1_pt1 | contig 38509 bp, 36 predicted proteins | sample 361451 | NCBI WGS metagenome assembly CETM01 (sample SAMEA2622690, study PRJEB7988) | marine metagenome | isolation source: saline water (ENVO:00002010), including
CTGAACATCTCGCGGTCTGGTTACTATGCCTGGGCAAACCGGAAGCCTAGTCAGAGAGCCTCAGAGAATGCCGAGTTACTGTCGAAAGTCCGTAAGGTCTACAACGACAGCAAGGGTCGTTATGGCAGCCCCAGGGTTTATCAGACCCTGCGCCGTGACGGTCTGGTTGTGGGAGAGAACCGGGTGGCCAGACTGATGCGGGAATGGGGTATGAAAGCCCGTGTGGCGCGAGTCTATCGCCGCATGACGAAACGGTGTGATGACTTGAAGGCTCTGCCAAATTACCGGCTCGACGCCGAGAAGCCGGATGCCGTTAACCAGCATTGGAGCAGCGATGTCACCTACATCAAGCTAGGCAAGAGATACGTTTTCCTGGCGGTCGTTCTGGACCTGTTCTCACGACGGATCATCAGTTGGCGGCTGGGAGAGAGCCTGAGCGCAGACTTCGCCAGAGCGACACTGAGGGAGGCTTTTACAAGCCGGCAACCGGCTTCAGATCTGCTGTTCCATACGGACCGTGGTATCGAATATCGGGCGCACAAAACCCAGGCGCTACTGAAACAGCACCGGGTACGCCACAGCATGAACCGGCCGGGGCAGTGTACCGACAATGCCGAAGTGGAGTCCTTCTTCAAAACGCTGAAGGGGGAATTGCTGCACGCCACCAGCTTCGTGACGTTGAGACAATTGCGGAAACACATCAAGCACTATATTGAAGGCTTCTATAACAGCTGCCGGCTGCACAGTGGCCTTGGTTACCGGACTCCGCTAGAGTTCGAGGGAGTCAGTTGATGGGGCGTGTCCATTTTTTTGGGGGAAGTCCACCGCTTTTCCGGCGCGATGCGCCTCCAAATCGGCCGCTGAGCCCAGGCGTTATGGATAAGTGAGCATGGATTGGAAGACGTTTTTCGCACAGACAATCGATTCCCTAGCTTGGCCAGCAGTTGCTGTCTTTGTCGTCTTTCTGTTGCGAGACAAAATTACGGACCTGCTCCCTCGTTTAAAGAAGTTTAGGCACAAAGAAACCGAGATTGAGTTTACCGAGGGTGTCAGTGAACTGGTGCAAGAACGACAAGCTCAAGGGATTCAAAACAATGAAGTCGAACAGACAGCCGAGTATCAAGATCAATTTAGCTTCTTGTCGCGGCTAGCAGAGATATCGCCAAGATCCGCTGTTCTTGAGGCTTTTCGTATAGTTGAAGTGGCCGCCGCGAAAAAGGCGGCACGAATATACCCGGATCTTGAGAGCCGGTATGCAAAGAGTCCTCTTCATTTGCAGAAGCTACTCAAAGGTGAGGTCCTAACCAAAAACGAATTCCACCAGTTCGATCAGCTTCGAAGGCTCAGGAATGAAGCCGCACACACAGAGGAATTCGGTGTGAAGGGGATGCCAGTTGAGGCTTATATCGATATCGCTTTATCCATGGCTTCCCGGCTGGAAGCTGAAAATCCATAACCAGTGCAGGCAGGGGACGCTCCGGACGTCGCGCCCCTGCTGCTGGCGTTTTAGGTATCGACCCCGTTATGTACGAAAATCGAAAATTTCAGGAAATGCTCGCTGAAACAAAAGGTGAAGGCGACAGAGGCTGCGCGCTTATCCTCGCTGCAAACCTTGATAACCGGCTTCGAGAATTGCTGATCGCCCACTTCGTTTCAATGCCCTGCAAACAACAGAAGGCACTGTTCGAGGGAACTGGGCCACTGTCAACGTTCTCATCCAGAATAAGCGTTTCCTACGCTTGTGGTCTTCTTGCTGAAGACGAGGCTCACGACCTCCAGCTCATAAGGAAAATCAGGAATTTATTCGCGCATGAAGAACATGGCTGGAGCTTTGTCACGCCAAGTATTAGTAACAGATGTGACTCTCTGAAAATGCCTTTGCTAGTAAAGCGGGAATATCCAGAGCTTGCCGATAAATTAGCTAAATCCCGTTCGATATTTCAGATAACGGCGGCGTCACTTACGCTACTTTTGGCGGAACGCGCTAAGAGTGCGTTGAGTGAAAAGCGGACGACTCATGCGTTGACGTCCATACTTCCGAGGCGCGGCGGTGCCCAGCCGTGAGTTCAAATACGAAACGAGGCGCTGCAGTTGACCGCCCAAAGTGCTGCCGCGCTTCGGTCGGCAACTGAGCTTCGGCGTTGGGAGGCTCGGAAGCGTTTCAGCAATGACTCAACAGACGGCGTGTTCGATTAGCGAGATCCACTTTTATGCTAGCGTCACATGCGAGGACAGCGGAATGAGCGAGCTCAAGGCTTTCAACGACTACATGTCCAATATCGTCGAACCGACGTTCATGGACTACCATGCGCAACCTGGTTCAACTAGGCTCGCCTTCCTCGCGTGCGTGGCCGTGTATCACTCGATCGATCGCTTTCAGCGGAAACCGGGAAACTTGAGGAAAAAATGGGGAGAGGAGTCGATTATGTTCCTGATGGTCGACATGATTGCGCATCATTTCAAGCACGTTCAGTCCAATCATGAGCGATGCAAAGAGCCACCACCGAACACGATCCCGCTGACGTCCCTGGTGTTCAACGATGACGCAGCGATCCCAGACTCGCTCGCGGTGGATCATCACAATCTCTATTTCGTCATTCGAGACGCAATTACTTTCGTCAAAGAGCAGGCACAGCTGCGGTTATCCTAGCCTCCGAAGTAAAAATAAAAGAAGAGCTAAGATACCCTCTTGAGCGTCGAGTTCAACCATCGAGATGCTGGCTTTAGGGAGAATCGGGCCAGACCACGGATTCAATTACGGAACCAAGGACGTGTCCAATAGTCAGCTGCAGTTGACCGCCCAAAGCGCTGCCACGTTTTGGGCGATTAACTGCGATTAGGCACTTTATTTCTGGAGGTTGAAAATTGAACATTAACCTCATAACGGCCCTTATAGGTATTCTTGCTGGTGCCGTGGGCTATTGGTTTTCCACCTTTTCGGTACAACCAATACTAAGGTTTCGTGAGATTCGGGCGCGGGTGCATTCTGAGTTCATCTTCTATGCTCAGGTTATAAAAGCTGACAATCTGAATGACGAGATTAAAGAGTTGCATAGGGAGCGCATAAGGTCAAATCGCAAGTCGTCAGCTGAACTTTCCGCAGCATACATAGAGCTTCCTGGTTGGTACAGGCGCTATCTCAGATGGAGGGGGCTCCGGCCTGAAGAGGCCGTAAGGCATCTAATCGGGTACTCGAATACCTATGACTATGATGATGCTCATAGCCTTGAAGACAGAATCAAGAAGGCTCTGGATCTACCGAGGGAAGTATAACCAGACTAGGCACGGCAACACTTACTAAATTGCGGGCTCCGCGCATACTGCATCGCAGCATGCATAGCGTTCGCCTTGACGTACGTACGAATAGGCGTACACCTATTAAAATTTTAACGTGTACGAGGTGCGTCATGGCCGGAATGACAGCGACTGAGGGGCGCAGCAACCTTTATCGATTGATTGACGAGACCGCCGAGTCCCACCAACCAATCATCATTATAGGTAAGCGTAACAAAGCGGTTTTGGTATCCGAGGAAGATTGGTCGGCCATTCAGGAAACACTTTGCCTGCTATCCGTGCCGGGAATGCGTGAGTCTATTCGTGAGGGGATGGACACCTCCGTAGACGAATGCGAGGAGGAGCCGGACTGGTGACATGGAAGTGGGTTTACACCAAGCAAGCCCAGAAAATACCGCAAAGCTAGCGTATGATGACGCCAAACGTCTCCAGCCTCGGATATCCATGACGCCCATCGAAGCGAAAAACCTGCCGGTCTCCGAGGTCGCCTGCTCGAACTGTCAGGCCTGCTGCTGTCGGCTAGAGGTGGTCATCTTGACCGACACCGGGGTGCCGGAACGCTACATCGAGGTAGACGAGTGGGGCGGGGAGACGATGCACCGCCTGGAGGATGGCTGGTGCTCGGCACTCGATCGCGACACCTTGATGTGCTCCATCTATGAAAACCGGCCGCTGATTTGTCGGGAATTTGAGGTGGCCTCCGATGAGTGCCTTACCGAGCGCGCGGCCAGCATGTAGCGCGTCCAAGAACGGCTTATTCAGCCAACGCTTACCCTGCCCACATCAGCCCGGCCAAAGCCGGGCTGATGCTTGCGGGCTAATACGTGCTAGCGCCTCAGTGGGCTTCGTCCCAGTTGATGCCGCTCTCGGCCTCAACGATCAGCGGCACCTTCAAATCCGCAGCGTCGCGCATACGGGCCTTAACGGCATCGATGAAGTCATCGACCTGCTCGTCCTTCACCTCGAAGACCAGTTCGTCGTGCACCTGCATAACCATCCAGGCATCCATCTCGCCGCCCATCAGCCAGGCGTGCACGTCGATCATGGCGCGCTTGATGATGTCGGCGGCGGTGCCCTGCATGGGTGCGTTGATGGCGGTGCGTTCGGCGGCCTGACGGCGCCCCTGGTTCTGGGCCTTGATCTCGGGCAGGTAGAGGCGGCGGCCGGCGACGGTCTCGACGAAGCCATCTTCCGCCGCCTGGGCGCGGATACCCTCCATGTAGCGGGCCACGCCCGGGTAGCGGTCGAAGTAGCGGTCGATGTAGGTCTGGGCCTGGTTGCGCTCGATGTTGAGCTGCTTGCCAAGCCCCCAGGCGCTCATGCCGTAGATCAGCCCGAAGTTGATCGCCTTGGCACTGCGCCGCTGGTCGCTGGAGACCTTATCGAGCTCGACGCCGAATACCTCCGCGGCGGTGGCGGCGTGAATGTCACGATCCTCGGCGAAGGCTTCCAGCAGGCCGGCGTCCTCGGAGAGGTGCGCCATGATGCGCAGCTCGATCTGCGAGTAGTCGGCGGCGACGATCTTGTAGCCGGGCCGGGCGATGAAGGCCTGGCGGATCTTGCGACCCTCCTCGGTGCGGATCGGGATGTTCTGCAGGTTGGGGTCGGAGGAAGACAGCCGCCCGGTGGCGGTGACCGCCTGGTGGTAGCTGGTATGCACCCGGCCGGTGGCCTTGTTGACCAGTAGCGGTAGCTTGTCGGTGTAGGTCGACTTGAGCTTGGAAAGCCCGCGATGCTCGATGATCACCTTGGGCAGCGGGAAGTCCAGCGCCAGCTCCTCGAGCACTGCTTCGGCGGTGGAAGGCGCGCCCTTGGGGGTCTTCTTCTTGACCGGCAGCTTCTGCTCCTCGAAGAGGATCTCGGCGAGCTGCTTGGGCGAGCCCAGGTTGAACTCGCGGCCAGCTAGCTCGTGGGCGCGGGCCTCTAGCTCGCGGATACGCGTCTCGAGCTCGCGGCTCTGGGTGTGCAGGCGCTCGGCATCAAGGGCCACGCCGGTACGCTCGATGTGCGACAGCACCGGAATCAGCGGGCGCTCGAGGGCGTCCAGTACTTCACTGACGCGGCCTTCTTGCTCGAGGCGCGGGCGCAGCTCGTGGTGCAGGCGCAGGGTAATGTCGACGTCCTCGCAGGCGTAGGGGGCGGCCTGTTCGAGGGCGATCTGATTGAAGGTCAGCTGCTTGGCGCCCTTGCCGGCGATTTCCTCAAAGCTCACCGTCTTCTCGCCCAGGTACTTCAGCGCCAGCGAGTCCATGTCGTGACGAGTGGCGGTGGAGTTGAGCACGTAGGACTCGAGCATGGTGTCGTGCAGCGGCCCGGCGACGCGGATGCCATAGCTCGCCAATACCGAGATATCGTACTTGAGGTTCTGGCCGATCTTGGCCTTGCTGGCATCCTCGAGCAGCGGCGTCAGCGCCTTGAGCACCGCCTGGCGATCGAGCTGGGCGGGGGCGTCGAGATAATCGTGCGCCAGCGGCACATAGGCGGCTTCGCCTTCCTTTAGCGCCAGCCCGACGCCGACGATCTCGGCTTCCATGTAGTTGAGGCTCGTCGTCTCGAGGTCGAAGCAGAACGCCTCGCTGGCCTCGAGGCGCTCGAGCCAGGCGTCGAAGTCGGCCTGCTCCAGGATGACGTGATCCTCACGGGGGCTGGCCGGCGCGTCCTGACTTTCCTCTTCCGGCTCGTCGGCCGCATCGCTCTCGCCGGCGGGAGCCGCATTGACGCCTTCGTCCTTGCCTTCGAGCAGGTCGGAGAGCCAGGCCTTGAATTCCATCTCCCGGTACAGCTCGGTCAGCGCCTCGCGATCCGGGTGAGCGATGTCGAGATCATCGAGCCCCACCGGCAGCTCGCAGTCGGTCTTGATGGTGGCGAGTTTGTACGACAGAAAGGCCTCGTCGCGGTGTGCGTCGAGTTTCTTGCCCAGCGTCTTGGCGCCGCGGAAGCTCAGCGTCTTGATGCGTTCCAGATCGCCGTAGATGGTGTCGAGGCCGCCCTGCATGCCCTGCAGCAGGCCAAGCGCCGTCTTCTCGCCCACCCCCGGCACGCCGGGGATGTTGTCGACCTTGTCGCCCATCAGCGCCAGGAAGTCGATGATCAGCTCCGGCGGCAAGCCGAATTTGTCCTTCACTCCTTCCACGTCCAGGGTCTCGCCCTTCATGGTGTTGACCAGGGTGATGTGGCCATTGACCAGCTGGGCCATGTCCTTGTCGCCGGTGGAGATCACTGCATCGCGTCCGGCCTCGGTGGCATGGCGGGCCAGGGTGCCGATGACGTCATCGGCCTCGACCCCTTCGACGCACAGAAGCGGCAGGCCTAGCGCCTTCACGCAGTCATGCAGCGGCTGTACCTGGCTGCGCAGGTCATCCGGCATCGGCGGGCGCTGCGCCTTGTACTGCTCGAACATTTCATCGCGGAAGGTCTTGCCCTTGGCATCGAAGACCACCGCCATCGGACTGTCCGGATACTGTTTGATCAGGCTCTTGAGCATGTTGATCACGCCCTTCACGGCCCCGGTCGGCTGGCCCTTGGAGGTGGTCAGCGGCGGCAGTGCATGGAAGGCGCGATACAGGTACGAGGAGCCGTCGACGAGGACGATGGGCGGGGTGGCCATAAATACCAATTCCTTGAGCAAGATCACTGCCTCCCATGATACGCAGCTCCCTGCATCACGTCAGGCTCGCCTAGCGCTATCGAGCTGACCTACACTGGCGAGACAAGCGTGAACACTGTTTCGCTGATATATCGGGAGCTCACCATGTTCGCCATATCGCGTCGCCTTATCCTCACCGCAGGCTTCGGCCTGTTCCTGATCATCGGCTCGTGCCTGGCCACCACGGCCCCGGCACTGGCCCAGTCCGCCGATGTCGAACCAGACGTCACCATCCGCCAGCAGGAAGACCGCACCATCGAGGAATACCGGGTCAACGGCCAGCTCTACGCGATCAAGATCACGCCCAAGGTGGGGCCCTCCTATTTCCTGATCGATGAAGACGGCGATGGCAACTTCGCCCGCCAATCCGGCGATCAGATCGCGATTCCCAGTTGGGTGCTGGTCGAGTGGTAGATCGGCGCTTGGCCCGGCACCGGTTGTGAAGGCCTATTCGCCCATCATCCGCTAGCCTTTAGGCCTGTTGCAGACACAGGACGTCACTCAGCCGACGGACTGACGACATGGGCCGTGCATCGCGCCGGCAAGACGGTACAATGTTCCGTTTGGCATTCCTGGCGAGAGAGACATGGCCGTATTCACCCCGCTTGACGACGCGCAGGTCGCCGACTTCCTGACACGCTTCGAGGCAGGCTCCTTGAAGGAGCTGAAGGGCGTGGCCAGCGGTACCGAGAACACCACCTATTTCGTGACCACCGACTCTCGCGAGCTGGTGCTGACGCTGTTCGAGCAGGGCGAACACGAAGAGCTGCCGTTCTTCGTCGACCTGCTCGATTATCTGGCCGAGCATCGGCTGCCGGTACCCGGCCCGTTGCACGACCGCGATGGCGTCGCCCTGCAGAGCCTGGCCGGCAAGCCCGCGTTGCTGTTTCCGCGCATGCCCGGCAAGCACCCCAGCGCGCCCAGCATCGCGCAGTGCAGTGCCCTCGGCGACGCCCTCGGCCATATGCATTCCGTGTCGCGCCACTTCGAGGGGCAGCGCCCCAACCCCCGCGACCTGCACTGGCTGGTCCCCATGCACCACCGGGTGTTGGCCTATCTCTCGCCTGACGACCAAGCGCTGATGAGCGATGAGATCGACGCCTACCAGGTGTTCTTCGGCGATGCTCCCGACCTGCCCCAGGGCGCCATTCACGGCGACCTGTTCCGCGACAACACCCTGTTCGACGGCGAGCGGCTGGGCGGCATCATCGACTTCTACAACGGCTGCACCGGCGACCTGCTCTTCGATCTGGCGATCGTCATCAACGACTGGGCCACCGACGACGACGGGCACCTGGACAAGGAGCGCCACGACGCCATCCTCTCGGCGTACCAGGCCCGCAGGACACTGACCAGCAACGAGCGTGATGCCTGGCCGATGATGCTGCGCATGACCGCGCTGCGCTACTGGCTCTCGCGGCTGCTGGTGGTCTACGTGGACCCACCGGCTCACGACCTCACGCCCCATGACCCCGAGCGTTTCCGCACCATTCTCGGCCAACGCCTCGAGGGTGCCCTACCGCTGCCGGCCTGATCGCTCCACGATGGCATAATCAGCGTTTGGCCCATGCGCCCGCCACCTCGGCGGGCGTTATTATGAGGGCTTACCTCCTGCCGGCCCGTTGCTCACAGATACCGCAGGCCACTGACAGTCGCGCTGCCCCGCGTCATAATGCGGCTCCGTTTCCGTCATCGCGCCGGCTCAGGCCAGCTCAGGAGAGCGACATGACCTCACCCGCCGCCAAGGCAAGACGCACCTATAACATCGACCAGTGGGGCAGCGGCTATTTCGACGTCGATGACCAGGGCCATGCCCTGGTGCGCCCGCTGGGCAGCGAGGTAGAGGGCCCCAGCCTGCCGCTGGACGGCCTGGTCGACGAACTGCGCGCGGCAGGCCTGCGCCTGCCGGTGCTGGTACGCTTCACCGATATCCTGCACGACCGGGTCGAGCAGCTCTGCGCGGCTTTCGACTACGTGATGCAGGATGAGCACTACGACGGCGGCTACACCGCTGTTTATCCGATCAAGGTCAACCAGCAGCGCCGGGTGGTCGAGGAAATTCTCGCCACCCAGGAGCGTGGCCGCGGCCGCGTCGGCCTGGAAGCCGGCAGCAAGCCGGAACTTCTGGCCGTGCTCGCCCTCTCCGGCGACGCCCCCTCGCTGATCGTCTGCAACGGCTACAAGGATCGCGAGTACGTGCGTCTGGCGCTGATGGGCGAAAAGCTGGGCCACAAGGTCTACCTGGTCGTCGAGAAGTTCTCGGAGCTGGAACTGATTCTTGAAGAGGCGCGCCGCCTCGAGGTCACGCCGCGCATCGGCCTGCGCGCCCGGCTGGCCTCGGTGGGCAAGGGCAAGTGGCAGAACACCGGCGGCGAGAAGTCCAAGTTCGGCCTCACCGCCAACCAGATTCTCCAGGTGGTCGAGCGCCTGCGCGAAGCCGACTCCCTCGAAAGCCTACAACTCGTGCACTTCCACCTGGGCTCGCAGATCGCCAATATCCGCGACATTCAGCGTGGTCTGCGCGAATGCGCCCGCTTCTACCAGAGCCTGCGGGAACTCGGCGCGCCGGTGGATACCGTCGATGTCGGCGGTGGGCTTGGCATCGACTATGAGGGCACCCGCTCGCGCAGCGAATGCTCGATCAACTACTCGATGCGCGAATACGCCGGCAACGTGGTGGCCGCCTTCCGCCAGGCCTGCGATGCCGAAGGCCTGCCCCACCCGCACCTGATCTCTGAGTCCGGCCGCGCCCTGACCGCTCACCACGCGGTGCTGATCACCAACGTGATCGGCGAGGAGCGCATCGGTGAGGCGCCGCCGGCGTCGCGTACCGCTCAGGATGGCGAGGTGCAGGAACTGTGGCGGGTGCACGACCAACTGGCGGCCAGCCAGGAGCCTCGCGGCCTGGTCGAGGCCTACCACGATCTGGTGCAGGCGATGGCCGAGCTACAGGACCGTTTCGTGCTGGGCCTTGCCGACATCTCCGCCCGCGCCGAGGGCGAGGCCGTCTACTTCGCCGCCTGCGGCCGGCTGCGCGGCCAGCTCGATGCCCGCAACCGCGCCCACCGGGAGATCCTCGACGAATTGGCCGAGAAGCTCGCCGACAAGCTGTTCGTGAACTTCTCGCTGTTCCAGTCGGTGCCCGATGTGTGGGGCATTCAGCAGATATTCCCGGTGCTGCCGCTCTCAGGGCTCGACCGGGAGCCGACCCGCCGCGCCGTGGTGCAGGACATCACCTGCGACAGCGACGGGCGCATCGACAGCTACGTCGACGGCCAGGGCGTCGAGGCCACCCTGCCGCTGCCGGACTGGCAGCACGACGACGAAAAGCTGCTCGGCTTCTTCCTGGTCGGCGCCTATCAGGAGATCCTCGGCGACCTGCACAACCTGTTCGGCGACACCGATTCGGTGGATGCCGCGCTCGATGCCAACGGCCGCTGGGCACTCTCCGAGGCGATTCGCGGCGACGACGTGGCCTCGGTGCTTGGCTACGTCAACTTCGATGCCGAGGTGCTGCGCGCACGCCTGAGCCGTCAGCTCGAATCCAGCGGCCTGCCCGAAGCCCAACGCCGCGCCTTCCTCGACGACCTGCATGCCGGACTCAAGAGCTACACCTATTTGGGCTGATGGCGATGCCGCCTGGCCAACCACTGGCCACGGCGCGCCAATTCACACCGCCACAAGCTACATCGCCACAAAATACATCGCCTCGCCAAGAGCTTGACGAGGCGATGTCTTATCGGTCGGGCCCTGACGGCATCCCAGGGCCCAATGCGAACGTTCACGCGCTTATTGACGATCCTCTCATTTCGGTGAGGGGGGCGGCTGCTACGCCTCCACCCGCGTCTCGACCTGCAACCAGCCGTTGAGGTCGAAATGCAGCCGGGCACCGCGTGGCAGCCGCCCGACGCCTGCCGGGGTGCCGGTCAGCACCACGTCGCCGGGCAACAGCGTAAAGTGACGGCTCATCTCGGCCAGCAGTTCGGGAACCGGGAACAGCAGATCCGCGGTGTCGCCGGTCTGGCGACGCTCGTCGTCGATATCCAGCGAGAAATTGAGGCTCGACCAGTCCAGCGGGCCGTTAAGGCGCAGGAAAGGCGACAGCGGGCAGGCGCCATCGAAGGACTTGGCGATTTCCCAGGGGTGCCCCTTCTCCTTCAAGCGGCTCTGCACCTCGCGCAGGGTCAGGTCCAGTGCCAGGCCGATGCCGGCCACCGCCTGCTCGGCTTGCTGGGGGCTCGCATCGGTAAGCGTATCGCCGATCAGCAGCGCCAGTTCGGTCTCGAAATGCACCTCGCCCCGCGACGGGGCAATATCGATCGGCTCCTTCAAGGGCACCGCCGCCGTGGCCGGCTTGATGAACAACAACGGCGCACTCGGCACCGGGTTATCCAGTTCCTTGGCATGCTCGGCGTAGTTACGCCCCACGCAGACGATCTTGCCGAGTGCATGGGGAAAATCCTGGCCGTCGGTAAAACGGGGCACGAAATGCATGGGAGCGGTTCTCCTGACCAAGTCGAGCGCATGGCGAGTTGATGATGAGCAAGCAGCGAGCGATGCAGCGAAGCGCACCCCTCGCCGTGACTGAATCTCGTCAGTCTACGTCACCCATGCCCTGGTTAGGCGGCCCGCCACCAAAGAACTAGGCGTCATGCGATCCTTGGATGCGCTAGCCTCAGTGCTGCTGCGTGCCCCAATCGTCTTCTGGACGATGCGCCAGGAAGTCCGGGCGCTTGCGCTTCGCCGCATAGGGTTCGCCACAGGCGTTGTCACGGCGGTTATAAACGAAGAAGGCGTTGCTGCGCGGGTCCGGCGACATATTGGCATTGGAGCCGTGCAAGGTGTTGCAGTCAAACAGCAAGAGCCCACCCGCAGCACCGGTCGGCGCCTCGATGCCGTGGCGCTCGATCAGCCGGGTCAGCGCCTCGCGGCTTGGCACACCGAATTCCTGCGTCTTCAGCGACTGCTTGTGATGATCGTCCGGCGTCTCGCCAAGGCAGGGCACGAAGACCCGATGCGAGCCGGGAATCAGCATCAGCGGGCCGTTGAAGGTGTGGTTGTCGGTGAGCACGATAGAGGCACTGACGGCGTTCATCGCCGGCATGCCGTCTTCGGCGTGCCAGGTCTCGAAATCCGAATGCCAGTTGAAACCCTTGCCCTGGAAGCCGGGCTTGTAGTTGATGCGCGATTGATGCACGTAGGGCTCACCACCGAGAATCTGGCGGGCGCGGCCCATCAACCGCTCGTCCTTGGCGAGCCGCGAGAAGCGCTCGGAGAGAAAGTGCACCGCAAACAACGAGCGGATCACCTGGCTGCCAGGCTCGGTGATGCTGAAATCACGCCCGGCATAGTCTTCGTTTTCCAACAGCGCCTTCAACTCGTCGCGCAGTTCCTCGAGCTCGCGCCCGGAAAGAAAGTTCGGCTCGAACAGAAAGCCTTCGCGCTCGAAGCGCTCGAGCTGGCCCGGGTCCAATGGGCCATCCTCGGCGCGGCCCTTCACCACCGGCTCCTGGCGCTTCAGCCAGGGCATGTCCAGCGGCTGCGCTAGGCGCGTGGGATAGGGATCACGCGGCGTGTTAGTGGCTTGTGTCGCTTGGCGGGTAGCGGTCTGTACTGACACTAGATCACCTCCATTGCTTTCGAAAAAGCGTCTGTGAAATAAGTGCAGATCCAGCCCGGCACTTGGCCTTGGGTCAGTTCTTCTTGTGATGAGGATCCGTGATTGTTCGCCGCCCCGGTTATGCCATGGGGCAGCCAGCATGTGATGTGCGAACGAGATCGCATATTTCAAGGGGCGTTGCATCACCAAAGTGCAGCTTCGGGTGGGCATGACGCGCTCGAGCCTAGCGATAGACATTAGCGCCGTAACTGAGCAAGCCTTCAAGCTGTCCGCAGGGCGACATCAATTGATGCGGGAAAAATCATCCACAGGGAGGTTTAGCGCTAGGCGGATGTGGATAGACGAGGCTCTTGGTGGGCGTTTTTACCACGCACACAAAAAAGCCGCCTCGATGGGCGACCTCTTCATACCTAATGACTTTCTGTGGTGCTTTCAATGGTGCTGGCTTCCAGAGCCGCACCCTGTACCTACTGATGACAAATCATTGGATCACTGGCAGTAAAATCAGTCTGTTATAGCGGCCTAGCTCCTCACTATTGACCATTTCTGTACAGTGCAGTAGACAAAATGTGAGCAATATACTGGTATTATCCTCACGCCCTTCTTTTGACAATTGATTTCATCCCCCGCCGACGATGAGATTTGCCGCCCAAACTCCAGAAGCAGGACTTATAGACATATCAGGTAGAGGGCAGATAAGATAGCGCGGGACATAAATTAAATAAATCAATATAAAAATCAATATGCATAGTCAAAAACTATCAAAAAAATATTGACTTATCTCCCTAAAATAACTAAATACTTATTTGGCTTGTTTTTTGCTTTATTGCTGCTAACGTAATCTGTATGGGATGCTTAGTAGAAAATATATTTCCAACATAAAATGAAGTAACATCTAACCCGCGAGGTGCCACCATGAGTTTTATCGCGAATATTACAGACGCTCTCCTCTATCGTGATTTTCTTAAATCCGATGAGCGCCATGTAGACCAAGATAAATCTTATGAAATACTAGGCGGCGGAACGATTGACGTTAACAACGAGGCTCTTCAGCACCGTTTAGAATCTATCGATGATGAACTATTAAACGCGGTTATCGAAAAAAGCAATACATTAAAAAAGCAAATAGAAAGCTCTGAATTAAGCCGCACATGCTAAATTAAAAACCAACCCGCAGACAAAAGGGAGCAAAAGTTGATAGCATTCTTGGCCATCCCACTATTAGTCTGCGGGTTGATTTGGATAAAAACAGACCCTCGAGAGCACTTTAGAATCAGCACTTACCAAGGCTGGCTCGTGTACCTCCATGCTGCCAAATTAGGTTTCTGCTTATTCATTTTTATTTACATCGTATTTGAAATGCTTGCAGGTTCAATCTTTGATTACGCAATAAGAAGTTTTGTCGATGTCACTTCTGAAAAAAAGCTAACGCCAACCAACATCACTTACCACTTCCTCTTTGACTCACTCCCACCTTCAATTAAAGATCAGGAAGGAATACAGCCCGCCACACACCTCCTTTCTCTTTCATTTATTTTTGTCTTTTTTACCTACTTCCTAAGCTTTATTACCAAAGGGGCTCACAAGCGATTCAATTACAAAAGATACTACCTCCGCAAATACTGGAAGGAAAACAATGCCTTTGACCAGTTCCTTCTTGAGAGCATAGAGGAGGAAAAGCCGATATTAATCACACTTGAGGATCGAAAGTGTTATGTGGGTTTTGTCGCGAGAATCCAAGAGCCAAATGAAGAAAGCACTGGACACCAAGAAATAGTTTTAGCTCCGTTTTTAAGTGGCTATCGCCACAAAGACACCCTCCTACTATTGTTCTCTAACAAATATGACACCGAAAATGGGAGCAAATTCATTTTCCCTAGGGGTAAAATAATTTCCTTAAGCGGGTTTGACCTCAAAACCTACCTTTCAACAAACAACAATATAACAAAAAGCCATGAAAGTGACGATAAAGAAAAGCAATAAGAGTAAGAATTTGAATCGGAGAAGCCAGTACGGCAAGAAAAAATCTACCGCATGGATTACAAGTACATAAAAAACCCAACTGACCTAGACTCACTGTTAATAAAAAACCACCTCCGGCTTAACAGGCCTTTCAAGGAAATTATAAAACTCCCTTTCAGAAATTGACACGAGGCTTTTCCTGGAAACATATGCCCAACCTTGACGCTTCATTACTTCCAAGCAATTCCTAGATAGAACCTTCCCACTTCCGCTCTTCTAGCGACTCTCCCATGCCCCACAAATAAACTCGCGCAGGCTTCATTCACCCTATCATCTTCTCCTCCCCCCTTTTTAACTCTTGTCCACTGAACTGCATTAATACCTAAGGTCTTTAGCCACAACCCAAACCACAACACGAAAGTCGACAAATGGTAATTAACAAAACCAATGCCTACAACATTATTCATATACCCTCTACGCCCCCCTATGCATACCACTTGTCCATTACTTTTCTGACTAGTTGCCGGGTCCCGTCCGGCGGACTACCTGCTTGGGAAATAACTCAGGGTGCTTAGACGGCTATTCCTTCATCACCGCAATCGGTGATTCGTGGCATGGGATGTAGTGGATTGTACAGCTAGATTTAGCGCTTCAGCGTCTGCTCCAGCCCCTCCGCGCGAGTTATAGCGACGAGTCGCTAGCACGTCGCTGATGCGTCCATTGAAACGTTCAACCATGCCGCTTGTCTGCGGCTTTCCCGGCTTGATCAGACGATGCTCGATACCATGGAGCTGGCACTTCTGATCGAATGCATGGTTTCCGCTGGGCTTACGCTCACCGCCCCGAGTTAAGCAATCGGTAAAAGGGGGGGGCGTTGTTCGTGAGCACCGTCTGGATCTTGAAGAGGGCCTTCTCCTTCACTTGTTTCATGAATGCACGCGCATACTCCGCTGACTGACTGCACCTGACCTCCAGATACATCCAATGTGTGGCACCGTCGAGGGCAAAATAAAAGTTGCCTAGGGGTTTAGGCCCTCGAGGTGTTGAAAGACTTTGAGGCTGCCCCTGGGCTCGTGTTACTGCTAGTGACTCAACACCCCGACCAGGAGAAAGATTGATGATTAATGGACTGTACGCCGTGCACTTCAGGACGGCAGGGGACGAAGGCACTGGAACTGTAGTGATCACCAATGGTTCCGTGAACGGTGGGGACGCTGGCTACACCTACCAAGGCAGCCTGCAAGAAAGTGGGCAGGGTGTTAGCGCCACGCTGTCTGTGGTGCGCTTCAACCCCAACATGAAATCCGTATTCGGCCAGGCTGAAAGCTTCGAGCTCGAGGTCAGCGGTCCAATCAGCGATCGGAGCTTCGAACTCACCGGTAACGTCAAAGGTAGCCCTGGCCAAAAGATCGATATCAGCGGCCACTACCTGAAGCCGCTGGTGTAGCCACATCGCTACCTGTACATACCGGCCCCATAAGGGGCCGGTTTTTTATTGCTGGCAGGCGGCGCTCGCGGTTAGATAGATGCGCATTCACTTAAATGGAGTTATGAAGCCATGGAGATCACCATAGGCGAGCTGAAGCGGATGCTCGAGGTCCATAGCGATGATGATGTACTGAGCTTCTCCGGGCTGGACTTCTACCGCCTAAAGCGGCGTGGGGAAGACCTAGTGCAGGTCGAGTTCAACCAGCACGTCTATAAGGATCGTCAGTCAGGCAAGGTCATCGTCGAGGACCTCGATTGACCACGCTAATTGCTGGATAACCATCGACTAACGGCCGGTTAACTTCCGGCCATTTTCGTTAGTATGGGGCAGGCCCAAGAGCATTCAGGAGGACAGCATGGCAGCAGGGACAAGCGTAGCAGCGGCTGCGCGCTATCTGACCCAGACCCAATAGAGGCCGAACTCGAACAGCAGATCTCCATAGGCGGAAATCAAGGTGCCGAGGGAGCCAACCGCAAACACGGCTATCGACATCCGTCGGGGATAGCGGCAGTACCTTTCCTCTACATGCGTAAAGTCGAGGCTGACGTAGCCTGAGGGATTGAGTGCTTGAAACAGGTTTAGGACTGGAAACTCTGCCGCGAGTGCCAAGACAATCATGATGGCACCGCTACGCTGAAACCAGCTCAGCCAGGTTTCCCCATCAGGTCTCCAGGGTAGCACCCACATTAGAGCTGGGATCGCGACAGCTGGGATGATGAAGAGGTAGAACATGCGCACCCAACGCTGCGCTTGGTACATGAGGTCTTTTTTCGAATCCTTGTCGGCACCCATTGATCGCTTCCTGAACCGGGACTTGTAGGCGGCAAGATACGTTGAAACTCTTTGCCGCCACCATGCCTGAATCTGCCCCTCGCCAGATAGCCGGTCAACCCTGACCGTCACACAGCCGATATCGAGCACGACATTGGCTACCTTGAGGACCTAGCCCCTGATTGTGCCCAGCGCTAGGCCCAGCAAACACTGTTTAACGGCCGAGTAACCCGGCTGTTTTCAGTTGTGGTATAGCACTTCCACAACGCTACCTTGTGGCCCCGCTAATGTCGTGACGACACCATGGGCGAGATACCGATCTCGCCAACTACTGGGTGTCCACATGAATCGAATCGACCGCGTGATTACTCTTCTTGATCTTGCTATGCGCTTACTTGAAGCGCTCTACCAGGCGTTGACCCTATGGCCCGGTGGCGCTTGAATTAGCCTGTCACATACCAAGTGGCAAGGCGTCGCAATTTATGCGGCGCGCTACGAGGCGTGTGGGGCCTATGGGGGCATAGCTAGGTGCCAAGTATTTCGCGAAACAGGGTGCTGTGTCATTCAGCACCTTGTGCCAAGTCTACCGCAATCAAGTGACAAAGCTGGCGCGCGTTTACACAAAGCTCAACCCAGCAGCAGTGTTTTCCGGGCTGTAGACAGAATGTAGACACGCACACAAAAAAGCCGCCTCAATGGGCGACCTCTTTATATCTAACTACTTGTATGTGCTGCCTTTTAATGGTGCCGGCACCAGGAGTCGAACCCGGGACCTACTGATTACAAGTCAGTTGCTCTACCAACTGAGCTATGCCGGCGGGGGCAACTCACTAACTACAAGTACCAGATGATGCTACTTAATCTGGGTTGGTAGTGGCTGGGGTAGCAGGACTCGAACCTGCGAATGCCGATACCAAAAACCGGTGCCTTACCACTTGGCTATACCCCAGCAGATTGGTGGCCAGAGAGGGAATCGAACCCCCGACACGGGGATTTTCAATCCCCTGCTCTACCAACTGAGCTATCTGGCCCGTGCCAACGAGGACGTATTTAACTAGAAAGCTTTCCGCGCGTCAACCCTTTTTCTTTCAAAGAGATGGAATGAAGAAAAATCACTGGCTGGGCGGTACGTAGCCTTCGGCCTGGTCGGTATCGCGGTTATCCAGGAAGCGCTCCATCTGCTCCATCAGGTACTCGCGGGTCTTGGGGTCGAGCATGCTGAGATGCTTCTCGTTGATCAGGCGAGTCTGCAGCGCCTGCCACTCCTCCCAGGCCTTTTTGGACACGTTGGCCTGGATCTCCTGGCCTTTCTGGCCGGGTAGCGGCGGAAACGGCAGGGCTTCGAGCTCCTGCTGGTACTTGCGGCAGAACACGGTCTGGCTCATGGGGTTACTCCGGGTCTTGCGGGTTGGATGGGCTGGCGAGTCGCGCCAACGACTCTAACAGTGCCTTGACCGGCGCGGCCAAGCCAATGCTGGCCGGCTCGCTGGGGTTATACCAGAGGCCCCCGCCTTCGGTCACGGCAGCCTGTCGGCCGCGAGCGGGTTGCGGGGTAATGGCCAGGCGAAAGTGGCTGAAGGTGTGGTTGAAGGCGTCCCAGGCGGGTGCCAGCTCGGCAGCGGGCGCGTGAGCGTCCAGCCAGTCTGTTAGGGCCCCGCGGTCATCGAACTGGGGAAAACACCACAGGCCGCCCCACAGGCCCACGGCGGGGCGCTGCTGAAGCAGCACGCGGCCCGCTTCGTCGTGCAGCAGCAGCATGATGGTCGAGCGTTCGGGCAGCGCCTTCTTGGGCTTGGATTCGGGGAAACGCTTTTCCTGGCCGCGGGCGTGCGCCAGGCACACGTCCTCGAAGGGACACAGCAAGCAGCTGGGGCTGCCGCGCCGGCAGAGGGTGGCACCCAGGTCCATCATCGCCTGGGTATGGTCGGGCAGACGCTCATGCGGCGTGTAGCGCTCGGCAAGCGCCCACAGCGGGCGTTCGACCCTGGGCCGCCCCGGCCAGCCTTCCACGGCATGCAGGCGCGTCAGCACGCGCTTGACGTTGCCATCGAGAATCACCGCCCGCTCGCCAGTGCTGATGCTGATGATGGCCCCGGCGGTCGAGCGGCCGATGCCGGGCAATGCGGCCAAGGCGTCGACGCTGTGCACGGGAAACTCGCCGTCGTACTCATTGACGACGACCTGGGCGGCCTTGTGCAGATTGCGCCCGCGCGCGTAATAGCCAAGCCCGGTCCACAGGTGCAGAACCTCGTCCTGCGAAGCGCCAGCCAGGGCGTGCACGTCGGGAAAGCGCTCCATGAAGCGCTCATAGTAGGGAATCACCGTGGCCACCTGCGTCTGCTGCAGCATGATCTCGGACACCCAGACCCGATAGGGCGTGGTGTTGTGCTGCCAGGGCAAGGTCTTGCGGCCGTATTCGTCGAACCAGGCCATCAGGCGGCGCTGGAACTCCTCGGGCGAGAGATCGATCGGCTCGACGGCCTCGGGGATATCGGTCATGGGCGCTTCGGTCGTGGACAGTTGAGTCATGGATGGTGCCGCTTACAGCAGTGGGCGTGAAGGGTAACCGGCGAACGGGCTTGGGGGTAAAAAAGCGACAAAAAAAAGCGCCGACGATGGGGTCGGCGCAGGACAGGCTTGCATGAAACGTCTCGTCATCAGGGCCGATTCATCACCGGCCGCTCATGACTACTGGAATAGACCCTTGAGGGCGTCACGAAGTTCCCCGGAGGCACCTTCGCCGATACGTTCATCGATACCTTCCAGTGCATCGTCGAGACGTTTCTGGACTTCTTCGCTGGCTTTGGCCTCGACTTCCTGACGGGCGAGGTTGGCCACGGCGTCGCGGAAGGCGCCGCGATCGAAGCGACACCAGTCGGCAGGCGTGCCGGACAGGTCGCCTTCGCAGCGCACCGGCAGCGGCACCTTGGTGAGGCGCGGATTGACCTCGCAGGCGGCGTCGGCGGTATCGACGAAGCGGGCCGCGGCGCGATAGTCCAGGCGTTTGTCGACCAGGCCGACCTTGCCTTCGCCGGTAACCTGGATGCCGGGGATGCTGATATCCAGGTCATCGTTGCGCACTTCCCCGTCGCGGATGTTGAGCGTCGCGCTAGCGCTGTCAAAGCGGGTATCGGGGCTCCATTCGCGGCTGGTCTGCTTGCCTTCGAGCAGCGCCACGGCGGTGCAAAGCTCCTCCGAGACGTTGACATCGAACACCGCGCCGTCGTCGATATTCGCCTTCAGCTGGCCGTTGAGCTTCGCCGGCAGTGCGGCCGCGCTATTGCCGCGGGTGGTCAGCTCGCCGCTAAGATTGAGCTTGCCGCGCAGCGGCGACTCTGCGCCGGTTAGGGCGGCAAGGAAGGGCTCGGCGGCGACATCTTTGATCGTCGGAGCAAAGCGCCAGCGCAGCGGCGACTCGCGCAGGTCGAGCCCGGCGGTGGCGGCAAGGGTGCCGTCGAAAAATCGCGCGTCAAAGCGCTCCAGACGCTGCTGGCCGTTATTGCCGCGGGCCTTGAGCACCACCTGTTCAAGGTCCATTCCCTTCACGGTGAGCCGCTCGAGGGCGAGATCCGCGTTGAGGTCCAGGGCCTTGAGGCTCGCCACCGGTACCAGTTCACCACCGGCCTGGCTAACAGCCGCGGCACCGGCCTGGCTAGCCTTACCGGAAGCCTGAGCGTTGGACTCACTATCGGCGCTTGCCTGGGCACTGTCACTGCCTTCTGTGGCCGGCGGCAGGTAGCGATCGAGGTTCAGCACATCGCCCTGCAAATCGAGCGCCAGCGAACGGCCGTCGAGGCCAGCGGACAGCGAGCCGCTGAGGGTGGTGTCGTCCAGCGTCAGGGTCAGGCTCGGCAGGCTGAACCGCTCGAGATTGCCTTCCACAGGGCTAGATATCGCCAGGCTGTCGAGTGCGGCGTCATCGGCGGTCTCTGGCAGACTGCCCAGGCGCTCGAGCCAGGTGCGCAGCGACAGCGGTTCCAGCGCCAGCTGGCCGCGGTACTGCGGGGCGCCGAGCAGCTGTTCGACGCGCAGGTTGCCGCCAAGCTTCAGGCTGTCTTCTCCGCTGAGCTGCCATTCGCTGATGCGCAGGGTCTGCGCTTCGAGATCGGCATCGGCGGCAAAAGTAAGCGACAGCGGCAGCACCTTTTCGCCAAGCGACGGGTGCGACAGGCTGGCCTCCAGGGTGCCGCCTTCCAGCACATAGCGGCCACTGTTGATGTTGGCCTCGAGGCTAGGAAAGCTGAGGTTGGCCTTCTGCTGCTTACCATCGGTGCCGGCCAACTGGGTGTTGGTATTCAATTTCAGGTCGCTCAGCACGTATTGACCGTCGTCGAGACCAAGCTTCACCCGGCTGTCCAGTTTCATCTGGCTGACCCATTGAGCCTCGGCTTCCCGCGACTGTCCTTCGGGCACCAAGAACGACGCCAGGGTGAAGTCGGCACCGAGCGGGAAGGCCTTGGCAGGATTGACGTTGCTGCCGCTGATATTCAGGGAATCGATGTGCCAGGCATGGCCGCCCTGCCGGTCGGTATAGCGAATGCTGCCGTTGGTGAGGTCCACGCGGGCAATGTCGAGCGCCACCGCCACGCCGTTCTCGCCACTCAGACCACCGGGCAACGCAGAAGAGGAATCGCTGGTCGTCTCACTGGCGCTTTCGCTGTTTGTCTGTGTCTGTGCTTCGGCGACGACTGAGGAAGTCGCGCCGTCGCTGGCCGCCTGCTCCTGCTGACGTGCGAGCCGGTCAACCAGGGTCTGCCAGTTGCCGCGGCCTGCGGCGTCGCGCTTGAGATTCAGACGCATGCCGTCAAGGCTCAAGCCGTCGATGGCCACATGGCCGGATAACAACGGCGCGAAGGCCAGGCTGACCTCGGCCTGATCGAAGGCCAGGAAGGCCTGCTCGTTTTCGGGCTGGTCCGGGAGACGGGCTTCGGCATCGGCCACGCTGAGCCCCAAGCGCGGATAGAAGGACCAGGCCAGCGGCCCATCCAGCTCAAGCTCCAGGCCGCTCTGATCGCGTACCACCTGCACCAAGTGTGGCTTCAGGTCTTCGGGGTCGAAGAAGGTCGTGATATAGACCACTGCACCCACCACTACCAAGCCCAGTATCCCTACCACTGCTAGCAGCGTACGTAACAGTGCTCTCATCCTTTACCTCCTAGTGAAGCCTTGGGGTCCATTTCGTAGTGCTCACCGCCTGCGACCAGCCTGAAGCCCATTTTCTTGAGCAGCAACTCATCACCCAACAGCAGCGTCGAGGTCGCAACCCGCAGCAGGCAGCCATCGCGCAGGGCCTGCTGGCAGATCAGCGTCACCAGCCGAGAAGCCACGCCACGGCGCCTGGTGGTCTTGCGAATACACAGGTTAGAAAGCCACCAGGCATCGTCGACGACATTCATCGCCACGGCGCCGAGCAGGCGATCATTGAAGCGTCCACAGCAGAAGGTACCCTGTCGTGCAAACTGATCGCGAATGTAGTCATCCGGCGGAAGCGGCAGCCGCTCGGCGGGCACGTCGGCGTAGATCCGGGCAAGATCGAGGGCGAGCTGCGGGTCCCGTTCCCATTCGGCCTTGGTAACCTTTAGCAGGGTAACCGGCATTGACGTTTCTCCTTGGCTAACGGGGCAACCCGACAATATCCCGCATTGTAGCGGATGGGGGGCGCGATTCACTATAATGGCTGGCTCGACCTCCGTCGCTCTGGCGTGCGACGGCGTTTCACCGCAATGCGCTCAGCGCAGGAGTACAGCCATCATGACCCAGCGTACCGCCACGGTTTCCCGCGATACCAAGGAAACGCAGATCACGGTAAGCGTGAACCTCGATGGCAAGGGCGAGCTCAACTGCGAGACCGGCGTGCCCTTTCTCGACCATATGCTCGACCAGGTGGCGCGCCACGGGCTGATCGACCTCGACATCAAGGCAGTGGGCGATCTGCATATCGACGCTCACCACACCGTCGAGGATCTCGGCATCACACTCGGCCAGGCCTTCGCCAAGGCCATCGGCGACAAGCGTGGCATCTACCGCTATGGCCACGCCTATGTGCCGCTGGACGAAGCGCTTTCCCGCGTGGTCGTGGATTTCTCCGGCCGCCCGGGCCTGTTCATGAATGTCGAATTCACTCGCGGCAGCCTCGGCACGCTGGACACCCAGCTGTTCTGGGAGTTTTTCCAGGGCTTCGTCAATCACGCCCAGGTGACCCTGCACATCGACAACCTGAAGGGCTTCAACGCTCACCATCAGGCAGAGACCATCTTCAAGGCCTTCGGCCGCGCGCTGCGCATGGCTACCGCCGAGGATCCACGCATGGCCGGCCAGATGCCGTCCACCAAAGGCAGCCTGTAAGCTGTCATGATGGCATGATGATGCCTCTTCGCCTCTCAGGCCGCCAGGCAACTCACTCGGCCACTTACTCGACAAGGAGCGCAGCATGACCATTGCCGTCATCGATTATGGAATGGGCAATTTGCACAGCGTCGCCAAGGCCCTGGAGCACGTCACCCATGAAAACGTGGTGGTGACCCGCGATGCCCGCCGTATCCGTGGCGCCACCCGGCTAGTGCTGCCCGGCCAGGGAGCGATCCGCGACTGCATGGGCGAGCTGGAGCGCAGCGAGGTCAAGGGCCTGGTGCAGGAGCTGCTGACTGACGGCGACAAGCCGCTGCTGGGAATCTGCGTCGGCCAGCAGATGCTGCTCGATGAGAGCGAAGAGAATGGCGGCGTGACCTGCCTGGGCTTTCTGCCGGGCCGCGTGCGTCGCTTCCCCATCGACCTGCGCGATGCACAAGGCGAGCGCCTCAAGGTGCCGCACATGGGCTGGAACCGCGTGACCCAACGCCACGACCATCCCTTGTGGGAAGGCATCGAGGATGGCGATCGCTTCTATTTCGTGCACAGCTACTACGTCGATGCCGCCGAGGATGCCGATGTCTTCGGCACCACCGAATACGGCGGCGTCACTGCGCATGTAGCGGTGGGTCGCGGACCGGTCTTCGCCACCCAGTTCCACCCGGAAAAGAGCTCGGCGGCGGGCCTGCGCCTGCTCGAGAACTTCGTGCAGTGGACGCCCTGACCGCCCCCCGTTTACGCATCACCTTCATTCGCGCCCCGCAAGGCGCCCACGAGGACACGACATGCTGGTAATTCCCGCCATCGATCTCAAGGACGGCAAGTGCGTTCGCCTGAAGCAGGGCCGGATGGACGACTCCACTACCTATGGCGATGACCCGGTGGCCATGGCGGCCCGGTGGGTCGAGGCCGGCGCTCGCCGCCTGCACCTGGTCGACCTCAATGGCGCCTTCGAGGGTGCCCCGGTCAACGGCGAGGCGGTCACCGCCATCGCCCGCGCCTACCCGGACCTGCCGATCCAGATCGGCGGCGGCATTCGCAGCGCCGACACCATCGAGCACTATCTGGAAGCCGGAGTGTCGCACGTGATCATCGGCACCAAGGCAGTCAAGGAACCGGCCTTCGTCACCGAGATGTGCCGCGCCTTCCCGGGCCATGTGATCGTCGGCCTGGACGCCCGCGACGGCTTCGTGGCCACCGACGGCTGGGCCGAGGTCTCCGCCATCAAGGCGACCGACCTGGCCAAGCGCTTCGCCGATGATGGCGTGTCCTCGATCGTCTACACCGACATCGCCCGCGACGGCATGATGCAAGGCGTCAACGTCGAGGCCACCGCCGAGCTAGCCCGCCACGGCGGCCTGCCGGTCATCGCTTCCGGCGGAGTCACCAACCTCGAGGATCTGCGGGCCCTGGCCAAGGTCGCCGACGACGGCATCCTCGGCGCCATCACCGGCCGCGCCATCTACGAGGGCAGCCTGGACCTCGCCGAGGCCCAGCGTCTGTGCGACGAACTCGCCGGCGCTGCTGCCACTCACTCATAAGCGGAGGGCTGACTCATGGGACTCGCTAAACGCATCATCCCCTGCCTAGATGTCGACGCCGGGCGCGTTGTCAAAGGCGTCAACTTCGTTGGCATCCGCGATGCCGGCGACCCGGTGGAAATCGCCAAGCGCTACAATCAACAGGGTGCCGACGAGATTACCTTTCTCGACATCACGGCAAGCCATGAAGACCGCGGCACCACCGTCGAGATGGTCGAACGCATTGCCGGCGAGGTGTTCATCCCGCTGACCGTGGGCGGTGGCATTCGTACCTGCGACGATATCCGCACCATGCTCAATGCCGGTGCCGACAAGGTGTCGATCAACACCGCGGCGGTAAGCAATCCGGAATTCGTCTATGAAGCGACCCAGCGTTTCGGCAGCCAGTGCATCGTGGTGGCCATCGACGCCAAGCGGGTCTCCGCCGAAGGCGAGACGCCGCGCTGGGAGATCTTCACCCACGGCGGGCGCAAGCCGACCGGCCTTGACGCGGTGGAGTGGGCCCAGAAGATGGTGGAATTGGGCGCCGGGGAACTGCTGCTGACCAGCATGGACCGCGACGGCACCAAGATCGGCTTCGACAATGAGCTGACCCGCGCCATTTCCGATGCGGTGTGCGTGCCGGTGATCGCCTCCGGCGGCGTGGGCACCCTGGACCACCTGGTCGAGGGCGTCACCAAGGGCCGGGCCGATGCGGTACTGGCCGCCAGCATCTTCCACTTTGGCGAATACAGCATCCCCGATGCCAAGCGCTACATGGCGGACCAGGGTATCGAGATGCGACTTTGAGGACGCCATGATGCCTGCTCAGCGCCAAGGCCTGGCGACTCAAGTCCGGCAGACGCGCATCGGACACTATGCGCTGGCGCTGCTGCTAACGGGCCTGCTCGCGCCTTCATTCGCTCAGGCCGAAGGGTTCTTCACCTACGATCATGGCCTGGTACAGACCAGCCTGTGGACCGCGCATTACTCGACTAATGAAGACGATGACGAGGAGTACAACAACCAGCAGAACCTGATCGGCGTGGAGGTCCACAACCCCGAGCGCTGGTTCACTGGTGCGGCCTGGTTGAAGAACTCCTTCGACCAGCCGATCTGGTACTTCTATGCCGGTCGCGAGTTTCCTCTCTGGCAGCCCAGCGAAGACCTGGAAGTGCGCGCCAAGCTCACCGCCGGCGGGCTGCGTGGCTATGACGGCGACAAAAAGGACAAGATTTCCTACAACAGCCTCGGCATCGCCCCGGCGATTCTCCCCACCATAGGCGCGCGCTGGGGCCGATTCGAAGCCGATATGCTGCTGTTCGGCACCGCAGGCGCGATGTTCAATGCCGGGGTCCGTTTCTAGCTTTTAGCTTGTAGCCTCACGCCTCTAAATTCGGGGCTGCTCGCCGAGGCAGCCCTCTCCCTTCGCTCTCCCGGCACTCTTCTCGTTAGTCGAGGGTGAGCCCCAGGTTGCTCACCCCACCGTTACGCCCCAGGCGCTTGAGCGCCTTGAGGGCGTCGCGATCCAGGTCGACTTCCTCGACCGCTTCCAGCACCGCATCCTGAAAGTCGCGTTCATCCGCCATCAGCTCGTGCTCGCGGATCAGCGCCGCCAGCCGCGTTGCGTCTTCCTCGCCTTCGCTTACCTCGATGAAGGCCCGCACGCCGCTGAGTGACGCGCGGCTGACTTCCAGCACCGCCTCGGGCGCTTCGCCGCGCAGGGTGTCGAGCATCGCCGAGATCGCCATCACCGCTTCCAGGGCGCGCCGGGCACCGAAGCTGTCGTCATCAACCGGCGGCTCGAGCTCGGCGAGCTTCTCCGCCTGACGGTCGAAGTCGATCTTGGCGCCTTTCACCGTCAGGTGCTCCCAGATCAGATCGAGGATGCTGCGCAGCGCCGCAGGATCGCCGACTTCGGCATGGTCGGCATAGAGGGCGTAGTTGGGCATCAGGCGCTCGCCCAGGGCGGCCATGAAGGCCAGGCGGTGGCGGGCGTCGAGGTTCGTCAGGCGGGCATTGAAGCCGCCGGCAGGTTGGGTCATGAAGTCTCCTGGAAACAGGTGGGAAGGACGACAAGCAAGCGTCAGTGATGGGGTCTTTATGAGTCGTTAAGCAAAGAGGCCGCCGCCTTTTCTCAGGGCCAGAGCAGGTCGGCCGGGACCTTGCCCCGCGCATCGAACACCACGCCCTCGGCGCGTAGCTTCTCGCGCTGGCGAACGGCGCCACCATGCTCGGTGACGCGCCGGCTGGCATTGATCACTCGATGCCAGGGCAAGCCGTGTCCCTCCGGCAGGTGACGCATGGCGCCACCGACCATGCGCGCCGTGGCACCCTCCGTCATCTTGGCCACGCTGCCATAGGTGGTAACGCGGCCCTCCGGAATCTGGGCGACGATGGTATAGATCTGCTCGAGTACGGCGCTGCTGGCCATGCCCCCTCCCCTGGTCGTGTGCCTGTTAGCGTAATGCCCGTCACGTGTTGAGCATGCCGGAATTAGCGTAACTGGCTAACCGCATCTTATTGCCGTTGCCTAACGGGCGCTGGACGCCTCGGCCCTGAGCCGGTCATCATAACGCCATGCATATCTACTTTCTTCAGCATGCTGCGGGCCTGAGCCCGGCCCGCTTCGCCGACTGGCTGGACAGCATGGGACACAGCCACAATCGCTGCCACCTCTACGCTGGCGAGGCGCCGCCGCGTCTCGCCGACTGCGACGCGCTGGTACTGCTCGACGGCGATCTTGCCATCGATGATACCGCGACTCATCCCTGGCTCGCTCGCGAGAAGAAGCTGTTGGCCCGCGCGCTGAAGAGCGGCAAGCCAGTGCTGGGCGTCGGCATGGGGGCACGGCTGATCGCCGAGGGGCTGGGGGCCATCGTTTCCCGCGGCACCTACCCGGCCCTTGGCTGGCAGCGGATCGAACTCGCCCCGGAGAGCCCCTTCGACCTGCCCGAGACCTTCGAGGCCTTCAGCTGGCAGCGCGATATCTTCGGCCTGCCCGACGGTGCCCTACCGCTGGGCGGCAGCGAGGCGAGCCCGCTGCAGGGCTTCGCCTGGGACCGGGGCCGGGTGGTGGCCTTGCAGTGTCATCTGGAAGCCACCGACACCAGCATCTCGGCGCTCTTCGAACATCTCGCGGCGCGTACGCAGGCAGGCGCCAGCCCTCTGGAAGGTCGCTACGTGCAGGCCGCCGAGACCATTCTTGCCGACACGCGGCGCGTCGACCATCAGGCGGCGCTACTCGACCGGCTGATGGTGCAGTGGCTACGCAGCGTGTCGCGCTGACCAGTCCTTGGCGAACTCCAGGCAACTCTCCCAGTCCCCCACATGCAGGAAGGTATGCGGGTGCTTCTCGAGCTGATGGCGATACAGCGGATCGTAGTATTCGGTGAGCAGCGGCCCCAGCCAGGCCTCATGCGCTTGGCGGTTGCCACGCTCGTGCTCGCGAAAGGCCAGCTCCTGCAGGCGCTGCAGGCGTTGCAGACGCGCCAGTCCCAGGCGCTTGCGTAGCCGACCCAAGGCGGTGGAAAGCTGCTTGCGCATCAGCGCCCAGCCGAGCCAGTCGCCATATTGGCCCTGATACAGCGCCCAGAGATCGTCGATGTAGTCCTTGCGAATCTGCGCCAGCCGCCAGTCCAGGGGCATCTCGACGCGGATACGCGGTGCCTTTTCCATGCCACGCCAGAAGATCAGCGGCACATTGGCTATGCCGATGTGGCGCGACTCGTCCTCGAGCACGATCGGGCCCTGTGGCTGCTGTAGATTCAACAACCCCATGCCGATGGCGTGCTCGAAGTCGATCTGGCTGGGCGCCGGCATCGGGTGGCGACCGAAAGCCGACCCCTTGTGGCGAGCACACCCCTCGAGGTCGAGCCCCTGACCAAGACCATTGATCAGCGGCGTCTTGGCCGAGCCGGTCAACCCACTGACGACCAGTATCGGACGCTCGCTGGCGGCATCGACATGATCGCAAATCAACCTGCGCATGGCCTTCCAGCCACCGCGCATGCGAGGGCGCTCAATGCCGGCATCCCAAAGCCACTGCTGGGCGGTCTGCGAGCGCAGCCCGCCGCGAAAACAATAGAGCAGCGCATCGGGATGCTGCCGGAGCTCCTGCTGCCAGGCGGCTACCCGAGCGCGCTTGATGCCTCCTGCGACCAGCCGTTGACCAAGCTCAATGGCCGCCTGCTGGCCCTGCTCGGCGTAGGCGATGCCGACCCGGTGGCGCTCTTCGTTATCCATCAGCGGCAGATTGACGGCCCCGGGCAGCCCACCCTGGGCGAACTCGACAGGTGCACGCACGTCGATCAAGCGGCGGCGCTGACGCAGCATGTCAAGGCTGGGGTCTACCTGAGGCAGGTTCATCCTGTCACCTCTAGGCGGGTGGCGCCGTGGGCGGCGACGATCTCGCCGCAGGGGGCAAGGCTCAGGCCATGGGCACGGCCGGCCCGCTCGATATCATCGGCCCAGGAGGGGTGCACGGCCAGTAGCAGGCCGCCGGAGGTCTGGGGGTCGCAGAGCCACTGCCAGTGGGCTTCATCCATCACCGGCAGCCGCTCGCCGAGCGCCTCACGGTTGCGCCGGGTGCCCCCCGGCACGGCGCCAAGACGCCGGTAATGCTCGGCCTCGGCGAGCCGCGGCAGGCGCTTGAAGTCGAGCCTGGCCGCCACGCCGCTGGCCTCGCAGATCTCGCTCAGATGGCCAGCGAGGCCGAAGCCGGTCACATCGGTCATGGCATGTACGCCCTTGATCCGTGCGAAGTCGGCGCCGATGCGGTTGGAGGCGAGCATGGCCTCACGCGCCAGCCCCTGGTGGCCGGGTTTGACCAGTCCCTGCTTCTCGGCGGTGGTCAGAAGGCCGACCCCGAGCGGCTTGGTCAGGTACAGAAGATCGCCGACCTCGGCGCCCTTGTTGAGAATCAGGTGTTCGAGATCCACCAGGCCATTGACGGCCAGGCCGAAAATCGGCTCCGGTGAATCGATCGAGTGCCCGCCGGCCAGCGCCATGCCGTGCTCGCGGCAGACTGCCTGGGCACCGGCTACCACATCGCCGGCGACATGGGCGCCGAGCTTGTCCAACGGCCAGCCGAGGATGCCCAGCGCCATTACTGGATCGCCACCCATGGCATAGACGTCGCTGATGGCGTTGATGGCGGCGATGCGGCCGAAGTCGAAGGGATCATCGACGATCGGCGTGAAGAAGTCGGTGGTGGCGATCATGCCTCGCCCGTCGCCCAGATCGTAGACGGCGGCATCCTCGCGGCCTTGATTGCCGACGATCAACCGCGAGTGACTGGTAGCGGGCCCCGCTTTGGCGAGGATGCCATCGAGGACGTCGGAGGCAATCTTGCAGCCACAGCCCGCGCCGCGGCTGTATTCGGTCAGACGAATCGCACTCATCACCATCTCCTTTCTGAAGGCGTGTTCAATATCGGGCGCCGGCCGTCATGGGGGCCTCGACCAAGAGGAGCTATCGATCAAGGGCCGGCATCACAGCGCCTCTAGGGCGTCGGCCAGCTTGTCGACGGCGACCACTTCCATACCGGGCGGCGAGGTCTTGGGCGCATTGCCGCGAGGCACGATAGCGCGGGTGAAGCCGTGCTTGGCGGCCTCGACGATGCGCTCCTGGCCGCTCGGCACCGGGCGGATTTCACCGGAGAGCCCGACCTCGCCGAATACCACCAGCTCACGCGGCAGCGGGCGGTTCTGCAGGCTCGAAACCACTGCTAGCAGCACAGCAAGGTCGGCGCTGGTCTCCAGCACCTTGACCCCGCCGACCACGTTGAGGAAGACGTCCTGATCCCCCGTGAAGAGCCCGCCATGCTTGTGCAGCACCGCCAGCAGCATCGACAGCCGGTTGCCGTCGAGGCCCACGGCGATGCGGCGCGGGTTCCCCAGCGGCGAGTCGTCGAGCAGCGCCTGCACCTCGACCAGGATCGGCCGCGTACCCTCCCAGACCACCATCACTAGGCTGCCAGAGGCCTGCTCCTCGCTACGCGACAGGAAGATGGCGCTGGGATTCTTCACTTCCTTCATGCCGTGTTCGAGCATGGCGAAGACGCCGAGCTCGTTGACCGCGCCGAAGCGGTTCTTCTGGCCGCGCAGGGTGCGAAAGCGTGAGTCGGCACCGCCCTCGAGCAGTAATGAGGCATCGATCATATGCTCGAGCACCTTGGGGCCAGCCAGGCTGCCGTCCTTGGTGACGTGCCCTACCAGCAACAGCACGGTGTTGGACTGCTTGGCGAAGCGGGTCAGCGCCGCGGCGGACTCTCGCACCTGGGCCACACCGCCCGGGGCCGAGGCGATGTCCTCGAGGTGCATGGTCTGGATGGAGTCGATGATCAGCACCTCTGGGCGCTCACGCTCGGCAACGCCGAGAATCGTCTCGACGCTGGTCTCGGCGAGCATCTTGAGGCCTTGAGTCGGCAATTGCAGCCGGTGGGCGCGCATCGCCACCTGAGACAGCGATTCCTCGCCGGTGACGTAAAGCGAAGAGCGTTCCTGAGCCAGCTTGCAGGCGGTCTGCAGCAACAGGGTAGATTTGCCGGCGCCGGGATGGCCGCCCAGCAACACCGCCGAGCCCGGCACCAGGCCACCGCCCAGCACTCGGTCGAACTCACCGAAGGTAGAGGAAAGCCGGGGCACCTCGGTCAGGTCTACCGACGCCAGATCGGTGACATCCCGGGAAACGCCGCCGGCATAGCCGCTGCGCCCGCCACTGGCGCTGGGCGCAGCGCCGGGACGAGCCGGTGCCAAGCGCACCTCGCTCAGCGAGTTCCACTCGCGACAGCTGGTGCACTGGCCCTGCCACTTGCGATATTCGGCACCGCACTCGGTGCAGACGAACGCGCTCTTCGCTTTGGCCATGCCAGGCTCCACCGAATAAAAGGCCCTATTCTACCAGCCGGGGCACGCGATGCGACGTATGCGCCCGAGGCGTTGGGCAAAACAGGGGCGGCCGAAAGAAACACCATACGAAAAGAGGCGGCCCACGCGGGCCGCCTCTTCACATGCTACTGACGCTGCCTGACTTACTGGCTGGCACTCTGGCGCTTGAGCTGCAGCATGTCGCGGTTCTGGAAGCGCCGACGCTGGGGATCGATCAGCTCAAGGGTATTCGGATCAATCTTGAGGAAGTAGTAGATCTGTCCCTCGCCCTGGGGCGTAAGCTCGTAGACGGTAGCCTCGGGATCGACCGGGGTACCGGTGAGCACGCTCCACTGGCCGGTATAGGTCTCGTCCGGCGGATTCTGCGGATGCTCACGATAGCTAGCATTCAGGTTGAAGGTGCGGTCAGCGGCCGCACCATCTTCGGTGCCATCGAGTTCGACATCGATATCGATGCCGGCACAGTTACGACAAGGCAGTGTGCCCTCGTAATGCGCCATTTGATCAATGACTTCCCCATCGGTCTGATCCATCTGACCGGTGGCACAGCCTGCCAGAGAGGCAAGCATGAAGGTCCCGGCCAGCAGCGTCCTAATCTGCATGTATTTCTCCTAGCTGTGAGACACGCGCCGCGACGGCGACGGTTGTCTCACAGCATAACGTCAAGTGGCGCCGACGGACAGTCACGCGACTCTCCCGTAGCCCCCAAAAGCAACTCTTTGCAGGTGCCGCTTACCGATGCAGCATCCTAGGCGTGCGATGCGCGTCCCGCGATACGCTCACCACTCTTGCTTGCTCGCCTCGGATCAGCCGGCACCCGGCTGCCGGGACGGGCTCGCCTGCTCGAAGGCAGGCAGCCCACGACAGTGCTCGGCGATGGCGCGCAAGCGCGGATAGGCGGAGAGATCACAGTCGAAGCGCTCAGCGTTATAGACCTGGGGTACCAGACAAATATCGGCAAGGGTTGGCATATCGCCGTGACAACAAAGGCCAGTCTGCTCGCTTTCGAGCAGGGCTTCGAGCGCCGTGAAGCCCTCTGCCACCCAGTGGCGATACCAACCAAGCTTGGCATCTTCATCCAGTTCGAGATCGCCGATCAGATATCTGAGCACCCGCAGGTTGTTGAGCGGATGGATGTCGCTTGCGATCAGTTGGGCAAGTCCGCGCACCCGCGCACGACCGGTGGCACCCTCCGGCAGCAGGGCCGGCGACGAGGGGTAGCGCTCATCAAGATACTCACAGATAGCCAGCGACTGGGTCAGCCACTCGCCGTCGTCGGTCTCGAGCACCGGCACCAACCCTTGCGGGTTGATCGCCCGGAAGCTCCCCTCGCGCTGGGCACCGCCGGCCAGATTGACCGGCACCTGGGCGACCTCGAGCCCCTTTAGGTTCAGGGCAATACGCACCCGATAGGCCGCCGAGGAGCGGTAATAGCCATAAAGCGTCATGGTCTTTTTCCTCTCGGTCACCCGCTCACCGCGGCCGGTACTCGACTACCTGCTGGTCAATGGCGCCGAAGATGCTCTGACCGTCGCGGTCGAACATCTCGATGCGCACTCGATCGCCGAAGCGCATGAAGGGCGTCTTCACCTCGTCGTACAGGATCTTCTCGACCATGCGCACCTCGGCTAGGCAGCTGTAGCCAACGCCGCCGTCACGCATCGGCTTGCCCGGCCCGCCGTCGGCATCCGGGTTGGAGACGGTGCCGGAGCCGATCACCGTTCCGGCGCCGAGGTGGCGCGTGCGGGCAGCGTGGGCGACGAGTTCGTGGAAGCCGAAGATCATGTCAGGGCCGGCCTCGGGTACGCCGAAGGCGTCGTCGTTGAGGTGGACGCTAAGCGGCAGGTGCACGCGACCACTCTGCCAGGCCTCCCCCAGCTCGTCCGGGGTCACGGCAACCGGCGAGAAGCTGGAGGCCGGCTTGGCCTGGAAGAAGCCGAACCCCTTGGCAAGCTCGCCGGGAATCAGGCCGCGCAGGCTGACGTCATTGACCAGCATGATCAGCTTGATGTGGCCTGAGGCGGTCTCCGGGGTCACCGCCATGGGCACGTCATCGGTGATCACCGCGATCTCGCCCTCGAAGTCGATGCCGTGTTCCTCGCTGATCGCCTCGATGTCCTCGGTCGGCGCCAGGAAATGGTCGCCACCGCCCTGATACATCAGCGGATCGGTCCAGAAGGTCTCGGGCATTTCGGCACCGCGCGCCTGGCGTACCAACTGCACGTGATTGAGATAGGCAGAACCATCGGCCCATTGATAGGTCCGCGGTAGCGGCGAATGCAGGGCGGCCATCTCGAGGGCGAAATCACCCTCGGCAGTGCCGGCGTTGAGCTCGGCATAGCGTGCCTCGAGGCGCGGGGCCAGCGTATCCCAGTCCTCGATGGCCTGCTGCAGGGTCGCCGCGATGTCGGTAGCCCGCACGGCGCGGGTCAGGTCACGGGAAACCACGACCAGTTCGCCGTCGCGGCCGCTGTTCAGGGTGGCAAGTTTCATGGCAAAGATCCTTTGGTGAGGGTGATGCGTTGAATAGGAGCTCGGGTATCGCCGTAGCTGCCTCTCGCAGCTCAGGGCGCTGTCGGGTCGAAATGAGAGGCAAGGCCCTTCCAGACGTCGACGTAGTCTCGCTGACGAAAATCGGCGGCAAGCGCCGTCTCGGTCGGCTGGAAGACGTAGCGACTCTCGAACATGAAGGCCAGGGTCTCGCCCTGATACTGCGGGGACAGTTCAGCGACACTGGCGGCCTCGAAGGTCGCGGCGTCGGGGCCATGGGGCGACATGCAGTTGTGCAGGCTGGCACCGCCGGGGGAGAAGCCCTCCGCCTTGGCATCGTAGACACCCTCGATCAGCCCCATGAACTCGCTCATCAGGTTGCGATGGAAGTACGGCGGACGGAAGGTTTGTTCGGCGACCATCCAGCGCGGCGGGAAGATCACGAAATCGAGATTGGCCATGCCCGGGGTATCGGAAATGGATGTCAGCACGGTGAAGATCGAGGGGTCCGGGTGGTCGAAACTCACCGAATTAACGGTATTGAAGCGCGCTAAGTCATACTTGTAGGGCGCGTAATTGCCGTGCCAGGCCACCACGTCCAGCGGCGAATGATCGAGCTGGGTCGCCCAGAGGCCACCGCCGAACTTGGCCACCAGCTCGCTATCGCCCGTCATATCTTCATAGGTGGCAACCGGGCTCAGGAAGTCTCGCGGATTAGCTAGACCGTTGGCGCCAATCGGCCCAAGACCTGGCAGCTCCATTGGGCTTCCGTAATTCTCGGCGACATAGCCCCTGGCCGCGTCACAGCCGTCTGCCAGCCGCACCTGGAACTTGATGCCGCGGGGAATGACCGCGATTTCGCCGGGCGAGATCGCCAGCACGCCAAGCTCGGTGCGCAGTTCCAGAGCGCCCAGTTGCGGCACGATCAGAAGCTCGCCGTCGGCGTCGTAGAAGAAGCGCTCGGTCATGTCACGGTTGCAGGCATAAAGGTGCACGCCGCAACCAACCTGGGCCGCTGCATCGCCGTTGGCAGCGATGGTCTCGAGGCTATCGATGAAGTCGGTGGGCGCTTCGGGCAGCGGCATCGGGTCCCAACGCATCTGGTTGGGGTCGGCCTGACCGGCCACTGGCGCGGTGACAACCCGCCCTTGCGGTAACCGACGATAGGCACTCTGCGCCACCGAGGGACGGATGCGATACAGCCAGCTTCTCAGGTTTTGATGGCGCGGTGAGGTAAAAGCCGAGCCGGTCAGCTGCTCGGCATAGAGCCCATAGGGGCAGCGCTGAGGCGAGTTCTGCCCCTGCGGCAGCGCACCCGGCAGTGCTTCGCTTGCGAAGTGGTTACGGAAACCGCTTTGATAGGAAAGCTCATTCGATGACGCAGACATACTCCTGGCCTCGTGGTGATCGTGTGATGGCTGTCACAGTGCGGGGCCTCTTGGGCCCGACAACCGGAACAACTGGTTTCATATGAAACTATATGCTCAAATGAAAGCACAGCTCAACCGTCTACTCAATATCCACCAAGGTCTTATAGGTTCAGGATGCCCAACGTTCGCTCAGGTACAACGAGATCGTTGCAGATGATCCGTTCTGCCTGACCGCCGGCTGACGCATAATGGCTGAACCGTGGCCGTCAGGCAGTTTTCCACTCACACACGCCCCGCTTTCACACGCATTCGTCAGCGCACACCACTTGTCGGCGAACATCAGGAGACAAGCCATGTCCACCCGCTCACATAACCCTAAACTCCCCGACTCTGCACCTGAGGACTCTGCTAGCAACGACTTTGCTATCGACGGCGCTGCTGCCCCCGATAGTGCACCATGTGAGCAACGGCCCGAGCTCGACCTCGGCCAGTTCCTGCCCTACCGGCTGAACAGCCTGGCGGATCGCATCAGTCAGGCACTGTCGAGGATCTACGGCGAGCGGTTCGGCATCACCATTGCCGAGTGGCGGGTGCTGGCCTGGCTCAGCCATCGCGAGGAGCTCACCGCCAAGCAGATAGGTGAGCATACCCGGATGGACAAGGCCAAGGTGTCGCGGGCCATTCAGGCACTGGAAGGCCGGGCCTTGATCCGACGCACCCAGTCGGCGCAGGACCAGCGGGTGCACTATCTGCATCTGACTCAAGAGGGCGAGGCGTTGCTCAGTGAGCTGATTCCCCAGGCACGAGCCTGGGAGGCCGAGCTATTGGCAACGCTTTCTTCAGGAGAGTATCGCGACCTGCTGAACACCATGAGCAAGCTGGAGCGGCAGCTCACTCGCCTGGAGCGCTGACCCGACCTAGCCGGCTGCTGCCGGAGTGACCAGCTGATAGCTGAACACCAGCCCAAGCACGAGCGGCATCACGATCAGGCTACCCAGGTTGCCGATCAGCACCAGAGAAGCGACCTTGTGGGGCTCCTGGCGATATTGCTCGGCGACCAGGTAGTTGAGCACCGCCGGGGGCAACGCGGCGAATACCCACAGGCTGGCCGCCTGCAGGCCGGACAGGTCGAGCCAGATGATCATCGGTGCTGCCAGCACCAGGCCGCTGAGCGGGCACAGCACGGCGCCAAGTACGCCGGTTTTCCAGTCGCTAAAGTCGATATCGAGCATCCGCACGCCAAGAGCGAACAGCATCAGCGGAATGCAGACGCCGCCGAGCATATCAAGGGCTTCAAGCAGCCAGCTCGGCAGGGGGATACCGCCGAGATTGAAGGCCAGACCGGCAAGGCTCGCCAGCACGATGGGCATGCGCAGCAGCCGCCACAGCGGGGTGTGCGGGCTGAGCATATAGAGCCCCACCGAGAAGTGCAGCAGCATCTCGACGATGAACAGCACCACGGCGGCGGGTAGGGCCTGGTCGCCGAAGGCCAGCACGATCAGCGGAATGCCCATGTTGCCCGAGTTGTTGAACATCATCGGCGGCAGGAAGGTCTTCAGGTCGAGCCTTAGCCAGCGGGTCAGTGGCCACAGCACCAGGCCGGAACCCAGCACCACCACTGCAGCAGCCAAGGCCAGGGACGCATAGTCCTGAAGCGGCGCCTGCTGGTCGGCCAGCACGGCGAACACCAGCATGGGCACGAACAGCTCCATGTTGAGGGTATTGAGGCCGCGGATGTCGGGGCTACGATAACGTCCATAAAGAGTGCCGCAGCCGGCGATCAGAAAGACCGGCAGCAGGGTGGCTAGAATCTGCGCAATCATCGTGAACTCCTGAATTAGCCTTGCAACACTAGCATGGCCGCCGCTTGCGAAGGGCCGTCAGGCGCGTCACCATGACCAAAGTCCCATCCCCACCTTGAAATGCGAGTGCCCATGAGCAAGTTCTGGAGCCCCGGCGTCAGCGAACTGACGCCCTATACCCCGGGTGAGCAGCCGCGCGAGCGCCTGATCAAGCTGAACACCAACGAGAACCCCTATCCGCCGGCGCCGGGCGTCGAGCAGGTGCTGCGCGATTACTCGATCGACCATCTGCGTCTCTACCCGGACCCGGATTCTCGAGCGCTACGCGAGGCTCTGGCCAAGGAGCACGGCGTCGAGGTCGAACAGGTATTCGTCGGCAATGGCTCCGATGAAGTACTCGCTCTGGCCTTTCAGGCCTTCTTCCGCCAACCCCTGCCGTTGTCGATGCCCGCCATCAGCTACAGCTTCTATCCGGTATATTGCCGCCTGTATGGCGTCGACTATCGCACCGTGGCACTGGGAGATGAGTGGCAGGTGCCGCTGGAGGCCTTCGATCCCCAGAGCGGCGGCATCATCTTCGCCAACCCCAATGCACCGACCGGCCACGGCCATGGACGCGACACCATCGCCGCGCTGCTCGAGCGCGTCACCGAGTGCGTGGTGCTGGTCGACGAAGCCTACGTGGACTTCGGTGGCGAAAGTGCCGTGCCACTGGTCGAGCGCTATCCCAACCTGCTGGTGACCGGCACCTTTTCGAAATCCAGAAGTCTCGCCGGCCTGCGCCTGGGCTATGCCATCGGCTCACGAGAATTGGTCGAAGGCCTGGAGCGTATCAAGAACTCCTTCAACTCCTATCCAGTCGACAGCCTGGCCAGTGCCATCGGCGTTGCAGCCCTCGAGGACAAGGCCTACTTCGAGGCCTGTCGCGAACAGGTGATCACTACCCGCGAGCGCACCCGTCATCGCCTTGGCGAGCTCGGCTTCGAGGTTCTGCCCTCCCAGACCAACTTCCTGCTGGTCCACCACCCCGACCATGAGGCCGCCCAGCTGTTCGTCGGCCTCCGCGAGCGCAGCATCCTGGTACGCCACTTCAATACCGAGGCACTGCGCGACTTCATGCGCATTTCCATTGGCACCGAAGATGAAATGAACAGCCTGATCGAAGCCATGGAAGCCATGATCCGCTAGGCCAGCCACTCAACGAATGGTGCAGGCATAAACGACATCGCCCCGGCAGCCGTATGGCAGCCGGGGCGAATTTTTTAAGGCTGGCGACCCGAAGAGGCCTGCAACGACGGGAAACGATC
>CETM01148167.1_pt1 | contig 38495 bp, 41 predicted proteins | sample 361451 | NCBI WGS metagenome assembly CETM01 (sample SAMEA2622690, study PRJEB7988) | marine metagenome | isolation source: saline water (ENVO:00002010), including
AGGAAAGTCTGGCAAAATTGAGATTATTTCGTCAAAATCTTTAACAACAAAAAGAGACCTGTCACTTGCTTATTCCCCGGGTGTAGCTGTTCCTGTTAAAGAAATTTCAAGAAATCCTGATGCAGCATATGATTATACAAGTAAAGGAAACTTGGTGGCAGTAATAAGTAATGGATCAGCAATTTTGGGGTTAGGTGATCTGGGTGCTCTTGCTTCAAAACCTGTGATGGAAGGTAAGGCTGTATTGTTTAAAAGGTTTGCTGATATAGATGCGATTGATATCGAAATTGATAATAAGAACCCAGACGAGATAATTAAATGTATTCAGAATATTGGGAATAGTTTTGGAGGTATAAACTTAGAAGATATTGCAGCGCCAGACTGTTTTGTGATCGAAAAAAAATTAAGAGAAACTTTAGATATTCCAATATTTCATGATGATCAACACGGCACAGCAATTATCACATCAGCAGCACTTATAAATGCTTTAGATTTGTCTAAGAAAAAACCTGGAGATGTAAAAATTGTAATCAATGGTGCTGGGGCATCTGCTTTAGCGTGTGCGAATCTTTTTAAAAGTATTGGAATAAAAAAACAAAACATAGTTATGCTTGATAGAAAAGGAGTAATTTATAAAGGCAGAGATAATATTGATCAATTTAAATCTGCATATGCAGTGGAGACTAAACTTAGAACATTAAAACAAGCAATAAAGGGAGCAGATGTATTCTTAGGTTTGTCAGTAAAAAATGTTCTAGATAAAGACATGATAAAATCTATGGCAAAAAATCCAATAATATTTGCATGTGCAAATCCAGATCCCGAGATAAAACCTGAATTAGTGGATGAAGTAAGATCAGATGCTATAGTTGCCACTGGCAGATCAGACTATCCTAATCAAGTAAATAACTTAATTGGATTTCCGTATATATTCCGAGGTGCTCTTGATGTAAGAGCAAAAGAAATAAATGAAGATATGAAAATTGCTGCAGCTAAATCTATAGCTGCTCTTGCAAGAGAAGAAGTGCCTGACGAAGTAGTAAATGCTTATGGTGGCGAAAGACCACATTATGGTAAAGAATATATTATACCGTCAACTTTTGACCCAAGATTAATAAGTAGAATACCTGCGGCAGTCGCACAAGCTGCAATAAAAAGTGGTGTGGCTAGAAAAAAAATTTCAGATATTGAAACATATAAAGACCAACTAGCTAATAGACTTGATCCTTCAATGAGTATTATGCAAGGTATCAATTCTCAGGTAAAGAAAAGACCAAAAACTGTTGTTTTTGCTGAAGGTGAAGACCAAAGCATGTTGAAAGCTGCAGTGGCATATAAAAATAGTCGTTTAGGAACACCAATAGTTATAGGAAATGAAAAAAGAGTAAAAGAACAATTGAAAGAAATTGGATTAGATGAAAATTATAAAATTAAAATTGTGAACTCTACAAATAAAGAGAAGAGAGAACTATATACAAAAAAATTATATGCCAAATTACAAAGAAAAGGTCTTTTAGAGAGAGATGTGGACAGATTAATTAGAAATGACAGAATTATTTGGGGATCTTCTATGGTCGATTGCGGAGATGCTGATGCCATGGTGACAGGAAATATAAGACATTATGCTGCATCCATTGAGAGTTTAAAAAAAGTTGTAGAAGCAAGACAGGGGGAAATTTTATTTGGTCTTAACATGTTAGTAACATCCAAAAAAACTGTTTTCATTGCTGACACTCAAGTTAATGACTTTCCGTCTGCTGAAGATTTAACAAAAATTGCAGAGTCTAGTGTGAGAGTGGCAAAACTGTTTGGTTTTGATCCTAAGGTAGCTTTTTTATCACATTCTACTTTTGGTAAACCTAGTTCAAGAAATACAAAACATGTAAGAGAAGCAATTGAACTCTTAAAAAATAAAAATGTAGATTTTGACTTTGACGGCGAGATGCAACCAGATGTAGCTTTAAACCCAAAATATAAGGAGACATATCCTTTCTCTAAAATAGTGGGTAGTGCCAATATTTTAATAATGCCAGCTCTTCATAGTGCGGCTATATCAACTAAATTAATGAAAACCATTGGTGGGGCAAAAATAATTGGGCCACTCTTAATTGGTTTGGGACTGCCTATTGAAATTGCACCTCTAAGGTCATCTGCAAATGATATATTAAATTTGGCATCAGTAGCTGCATACTCATCAGAGGTTATAGATTACAAAAATAAAAAAAATTAATTTTTGTTTCTACTAAGTTCCTCAACTAAAATTATACTTGGAACTATTTTTTTTACTCCATAGATTTCTTGAGCTTCTTTGATGACATTTCTTTTTTCTTCTTGTGTAAGAGAAATTCCAAATATATAAGTTTTTCCATTTATAGTATCAATATTATAGTTAGAAGCTTTAATGTTTTTATTAAAAATCATTGCTGCTCTCAACTGTGTCGTTATCAAAGCATCTTTTGCAGAATTTTTGAAATTTGTTTCTCCTTTTATTGTGATAGCAGTTTTTACAGATCTTACACCTTTGGTCTCCCATGCTAATTTTATAATTTTCAGTTTTTCTTCTGGTTCATCAACTTTACCAGATAAGAATATATTTCCATCAAGAACTTTTGTGCTTACATAAACTAAATATTTCTTTTCCGTTAATGCTAATCTTGCTGTAAGATTTTTTTGCATTATCGAGTCATCAATTTGCATCCCTACTGTTCTTGGATCATATGCCACACTAACACCTGAACCAAATATTCCAACCGAGGAACTTCCTACACATGAATGTAAATAAAAAAATAATAGTATTAAAATAGGTAACTTTTTCATTTTTTTTTAATCCTCAAGCACAACTCATATACTTTATTTTTTGGTAAGTCATTTTTTTCTGATATCAGTTTTACTACATCTTTTAAAGTATATCTCTTCAAATATTTTGATATTTCAGCATTTAATTTCTCTGAATTTAAAATTAATTTACTCTTTTTGTTTGAAACTTTATGTGACAAAACAACTGTAATTTCACCTTTTATTTTTTCTTTAAATTTTTCAATTTTTTCAAGATTATATCTATAAAAAGTTTCGTGAATTTTAGTCATTTCTCTTGCAATTAAGATATTTCGATCTATAAAAAATTTCTTAAATATATTTATATAAAAATTTATTTTTAATGCTGGTATAAAAAAAACTATATTATATTTGTATTCTTGTAACCCATCACAAATTTTTTCTGTTTCGCTTTTTTTTTTAGGCAAAAAACCATAAAAAAAATATTGATCTGTAAATCCAGACACACTCATTGCAGTGGTTATTGCTGAAACGCCTGGTATAGGAAATATTTTTATATCCTTTTTTATACATTCTTTTAACAATATAAGTCCTGGGTCAGATAGAATTGGCGTGCCTGCATCCGAAATTATAGAAATTAATTTACCATCTTTAATCCCATTTATAACAGAATCGATATTTTTTTTTTCATTAAACTTGTGATTTGAAACTAGTTTCTTTTTTATTCCATAATGATTAAGCAATTTAATTGATCTCCTCGTATCCTCGCATAGAATTTGGTCTGACTTTTTTAATACATTTAAAGCTCTTAATGTAATATCCTCTAGATTCCCTATAGGAGTTGAAACTATGTATAAACCTGGTAAAAAATAATTCATAAAAATGAAAAAAATTTTTAATATAATTTTATATTATTTTTTAATCACTTTTAACATATCTGTTATTGCTGATGAAAAACCTGGTGAAAAATTTTTAAAAATTGGAGTTTTAGCGCCACTTTCTGGAGAATTTAAAGATATAGGTAATTCTGTTCTTTATTCAGCTAATCTTGCTTTACACGATATAGGAGAAAAAAATATTAAAATATTTCCAAAGGACTCTGGATCAAATAAAGAAAAAATTTTGAAGGCCTGTGAAGAGTTTCAGGAAGAGGGTATCAAAATTGTAATAGGTCCTGTCGACTCAAAATTTATAAAAGAACTTAACAAATTTGACGATTTAATTTTTTTATCATTATCAAATATGGACTCGGAGATAAAAAATAATGTCATAATGATGGGAATCAATTTAGAATCGCAGTTGCTTGCGATTCAGAATTTTATAAATAAAAATAAAAGAAATAAAACTATAATATTGTATCCTAATAACGAGTTTTCTAATTATGTAGAGAGAGAGATAGGAAAACTTAGCTTCAAAAAAAAACTTTTTAAATACAGCGAAGATCCAAAAGTATTAACAAAACAAATTGAAAAATTGACAAATTATAATCAGCGAAAAATTAATCTTGAGAGTAGAATAAAAAAATTAGAAAAAAATGAAGATTCAGAAAGTCTAAAAGAGCTAAATCTCTTAAATCAAAAACATACTTTAGGAAATGTTAATTTTGACTCTGTTATAATAATTGATTTTGGCAATGGATTGAAGAGTGTTTTAACTTCGTTAGCTTATACAGATGCTTTGGGAGAGGATATTTTAATTATTACTGCAAACCAATGGTTTAATAATGATATTCTGAGTGAAACTTCTATTAATAATTTTTACTTTCCTTCAATAAATCTTAAGAATTTTATTAAATTTAATTCAAAGTTTAATCAAAACTATAATTATACGCCGCCAGAAATTGCAATCCTGGCATATGATAGCATTGGTTTATTATATTATTTTTGGAAAAATGATGTCAAAATAAATGCTACAAAAGATTTTAATATGAAAAGAGAAATTAAAGCAAAAATTGGAAAATTTAAGATTTCTCAAAATAAAATTATACAAAAATTAGAAATATATAAATTAAGTGAGAATAAGTTTATTAAAAGTAGTCCTTAATTCTTTTCTCTAACTTTTTATAAGCAATATATCTATGGTCAATTAAGAATTTTTCTTTATAACTCATTTCACCAAAAGTTTTTTTATAACCTACTGGGGTAAAAATAGGATCGTAACCAAAGCCATTTTTTCCCTTTATGGATGATATGTTTCCCTTAATAACCCCCTCCTCTGAAACATTTTTTCCATTTGGCCACCAAATGGTTAGGCTGCAAGTAAATTGTGCTCCGGCCGTTTTGTTTTTTTCTTTTACCTTTTTGACTATTTCATCCATAGCATTTTTAAAACCACCAAGATTATCTGCCCATCTTGATGAATAAATTCCTGGTTGGCCACCCAAACAATCTACCTCCAATCCAGAATCATCAGATAAAGTGATTAATTTAGTTTTTTCACAAAAATATTTTGCTTTAATCTTTGAATTCTCCAAAAATGTATTACCATTTTCAATAGGAACACCAAGTTTAAAAGTTTCGGGTGAAATTTTTACAATATTATCCGGTAACAAGTCACTTATTTCTTTGAATTTACCGCTATTATTGGTGCCTATTAGTATTTTTTTAATTTTAGTCATAAGGGTCTAGAAATAAAATATTTGCTAACTATATAATAATTATGAGTAAATTAAACGACGAAGATAAGCAAAAAAATAAAAAAGAGGATCAGGCTAAAGAGGAAAAGAAAGAGCTTTCAACAGAAGATAAATTAAAAAATACTGAAGATAAGCTGTTAAGATCTCTTGCTGAGATTGAAAATCAAAGATCAAGGTTTGAAAAAGATATAAAAGAGGCAATCGAATTTGGTGGTTTTAGCTTTGCAAAAGAAAATTTGGCTATTTTAGATAATCTTCAAAGAGCTAAAATATCAATTAAAAGTGATCCAGAGGTTAAAGATAATAAAGATATAGAAAAATTTTTAAAATACTTTGACATTATTGAAAAGGATTTATTGTCAATTTTTAATAAAAATAAGATTAAAAAAATTGAGGCTTTAAATAAAAAATTTGATCCAAATTTTCACCAAGCAATGAACGAGGTCGAGAATGATAAAGTCGAGCCTGGAACTATAGTTATTGAAATTCAAACTGGTTACATGTTGGGAGAGAGATTGCTAAGACCGTCAATGGTCTCCGTATCTAAGAAAAAGCAACAGAAAGATAGCAAAATAAAGGAAAATAATGAAAAAAATAAGTAAAACCTGTCTTGCAGAAAAAAAAACAGCACCCATATATAAAGCATTATGAGTAGAGTAATCGGAATAGATTTAGGAACAACTAACTCTTGCGTTGCAATAATGGAAGGCAAGCAAGCAAAAGTTATTGAAAATGCTGAAGGTCAAAGAACAACTCCTTCGGTTGTTGCTTTTATCGAAAAAGATGAAAAATTAGTTGGTCAACCAGCAAAAAGGCAAGCTGTTACAAATCCTAATGATACTATATTTGCAGCAAAAAGATTAATTGGTAGAAATTTTGAGGATCCTTCAGTTAAAAAAGACGTAGAAAAAGTTCCATTTAAAATAATTAAATCTGAGAAAAATGATGCATGGATAGAAGCTAAGGGTAAAAAATATTCACCTTCTCAAATATCAGCATTTGTTCTTCAGAAGATGAAAGAGACTGCGGAAAAACATTTGGGTCAGCCAGTTACTAAAGCTGTAATAACCGTACCAGCATATTTTAATGACGCTCAGAGACAAGCAACAAAAGATGCGGGTAAAATAGCTGGTCTAGAAGTTTTAAGAATAATTAATGAGCCCACTGCAGCATCGCTTGCATACGGTTTAGATAAAAAAGGTGGAAAAAAAATTGCAGTTTATGATTTAGGCGGAGGTACTTTCGATGTATCAATTTTAGAAATTGGTGATGGTGTTTTCGAAGTTAAATCTACTAATGGAGATACATTTTTAGGCGGAGAAGACTTCGATGACGCAATAGTTGATTATCTAATTTCTGAATTTAAAAAAGACAATGGAATTAATTTAAAAAGTGATAAACTTGCATTGCAGAGATTAAAAGAAGCAGCGGAAAAGGCAAAAATTGAATTATCTTCCGCGACACAAACAGAGATTAATCTTCCTTTCATAACTGCAGACAAAACAGGGCCAAAACATATAAATTTAAAATTTACTAGAGCAAAATTAGAAGCTCTGGTTGAAAAACTTGTAGATAGAACACTAGAGCCTTGCAAAGTAGCTTTGAAGGATTCTGGATTTTCAGCTGCTGAAATAAATGAGGTAGTACTAGTTGGTGGTATGACTAGAATGCCAAAAATTGTAGAAACAGTAAAAAATTTTTTTGGTAAAGACCCAAACAAAAGTGTTAACCCTGATGAAGTTGTTGCTATGGGTGCAGCGATACAAGCAGGTGTGTTACAGGGCGACGTAAAGGATGTATTGCTGTTAGATGTAACTCCACTATCGCTTGGAATTGAAACTTTGGGTGGTGTCTCAACAAAATTAATTGATAAGAATACAACCATTCCAACTAAAAAAAGCCAGGTCTTTTCAACCGCTGAAGATAATCAGCCAGCTGTCTCAATAAGAGTTCTTCAGGGAGAAAGAGAAATGGCAACAGATAACAAAATTTTAGGAAATTTCGAACTGGTTGGGATTGCCCCTGCTCCAAGAGGCGTTCCACAGATTGAAGTAACCTTTGATATCGATGCAAATGGTATTGTGAATGTATCTGCAAAAGATAAAGGAACTGGTAAAGAGCAAAAAATTCAAATTCAAGCTTCAGGTGGACTATCTGATGATGAAATTAAAAATATGGTTAAAGATGCCGAGGCAAATAAAGAGACTGACAAGAAAAAAAGAGAGTCGGTTGATGCTAGAAATCAGGCTGACACTATAATCCATTCTACTGAAAAAAATTTAAAAGAACACGGCTCAAAAATAAGTGAGGCAGAGAAAAAAACAATTGAAACGGCGATTTCTGACTTGAGAAATGCCTTGAAAGGTACAGATACAGAAGAGGTTAAGAAAAAAACACAATCTTTAATTCAGTCTTCAATGAAGTTAGGTGAAGCGGTTTATAAAAGTCAGCAAAAACCTGGTGAACAAAAAGAAGAAAATAAGAAAAAAAAAGAAGAAAAAGAAAAAGATAATGTCGTTGATGCAGAAGTTGTAGACTCTAAAGAAGATAAAGAAAAAAGAGCTTAAGACAAACATAAATAGGAGCAAATCTTCTAATGTCAAAAAGAGATTATTACGATGTCTTAGGTGTTAACAAATCCGCTAATAAAGAAGAAATCAAAAAGGCTTATAGAAAATTAGCACTTAAATTTCACCCCGATAAAAATAAGGGAGACAAAGGTGCTGAAGAAAAATTTAAAGAAGCTAGTGAAGCATATCACGTTTTATCTGACGAAAAGAGAAAGACAAATTACGATCAATTTGGACATGCAGCTTTTCAAGGTGGTGGTGGCCAAGGTGGTTTTGGTAATTTTGATTTTTCCTCATCTTTTTCAGATATTTTTGAGGATGTTTTTGGAGATTTTGGATTTGGATCATCTGGAGGATCTAGAAGGGGAAGATCTAATAACAGAGGAAATGATCTTAGATATGATATCTCGATAGATTTAAATGAAGCATTTACAGGTATTGAAAAAAAAATAAATTATACAAATTATAAAAAATGCAAAACTTGCTCGGGTAGTGGATCAAAACCAGGTACAAAACCCTCGATGTGTAGTTATTGCGGTGGAAATGGAAAAGTACGAACTAATCAAGGATTTTTTACAATACAGCAAACTTGTCCTGAATGTAGTGGTGAAGGAGAAAAAATTTCAAATCCATGTAACATCTGTAGTGGAATCGGAAAAACACAGTCTAGTGACTCCGTAGCAGTTAAAATCCCAAAGGGTGTTGATGATGGAACCAGAATAAGATTATCAGGAAAAGGAGAAGCTGGAACAAAAGGAGGTTCTAATGGTGATTTGTATTTATTCATATCTGTAGAACCTCATAGTATTTTTAAAAGATCAGAAGAAAATCTATATTACGAACTCCCAATTTCTATTGCTGATGCTGCTTTAGGAACGGCTGTTGAGGTGCCTTCAATTGATGGTGGAAAGACTAAAATCAAAATTCCTTCTGGAACACAAACCGGAAAACAGTTAAGACTCAAAGGAAAAGGTATGCCAATATTAAAAAGAAATGTTTCGGGAGATTTATATATTAGAATCATAACAGAAGTACCAACGTCTTTGACTAAAAAACAAAAAGAATTACTCAATGAATTCAAAACACTAGAAGATGCTAAATCAAATCCGCTAATGAAAACTTTTTTTGATAAGGCAAAAAAATTTTGGAAAAATTAAATGAAAAAAATTAATTTGACTATTACAGGTTGTTTAGGAAGAATGGGTAAACAGCTTGTTAAATCCTCCAAATCTTTTAAAAAATTTAAAATAGTTTCTGTTACCGAAAATAAATTAACTAAAAAAAAAGTATCAGGTCTTAAACTTCAAGTAAATTCAATAGCTGCATTTAAAAATACAAATGTTATAATAGATTTTACTGTACCTAAAGGAACCATGCAGTTACTTAAAATTGCTTCAAAATTAAAAAAGAGAGTAGTTATTGGCACAACAGGTTTTTCTAAAAAAGAGGAAAAATTAATAAAAGAATATGCTAGAAAAATACCTATTCTGAAAGCTGGAAACATGAGTTTAGGAGTGAATTTATTGGTTTATTTAACAGAAATAACATCAAGATCTCTTGGTAATAATTTTTTGAGTAAGATTTATGAAGTTCATCATAAACAGAAAATCGATCATCCCTCTGGAACGGCACTAATGCTTGGAAAAGGTATAGCTAAAGGCAAAAATAAAAATTTTAGTAAAATCTTAGGAAAAAAATATTTTAATAAAAAGTCTTTTCCTTTTGGTAAAAAAATTAATTTTAATTCTTTAAGAAAAGGTAAAATAGTTGGTGAACATGAGGTTAAATTTTCAAGTGGAAAAGAAATAATTACTTTAAATCATGAATCTTTTGATAGGGCTTTGTATTCAGAGGGTGCTTTAACTGCAGCAGAATGGTTAGTAAACAAAAAACCGGGTTTATACTCAATGAAAAATGTTTTAAATTTTAAGTAAATTTAAAACAATGAGCAAAATTAAAAGGGCAAAATCAGTTTTAAAAATTTTAAATAAAATTTATACCAAAACACCTATTCCATTAAAACATAAAAATACATTTACTCTTTTGATTTCAGTGACATTATCTGCTCAAACAACAGATCTTAATGTAAACAACGTTACAAAAAATATTTATAAAAAATATTATAAGCCAGAGCATTTTGTTAAGTTGGGTAGAAAGAGAATTGAAAAACTAATAAAAAGAATTGGGCTTTTTAGAAATAAGGCTAAAAGTGTTTATTTTTTATCAAAACAACTGATAAATAGACATAATGGTAAAGTCCCAAAAAACTTTAAAGATTTAGAAAATTTACATGGTGTTGGCCATAAAACTGCAAGTGTAGTGATGTCACAAAAATTTGGAATTCCTGCCTTTCCCGTCGATACACACATTCATCGTTTAGCTCAAAGATGGGGTTTAACGAACGGTAAAAATGTTATTCAAACTGAAAAAGATTTAAAAAAATTATTTCCTAAAAAATCATGGAATAAACTTCATCTACAAATTATTTATTATGGAAGAGAATATTGTAGGGCTAGAGAGTGTTATGGTGTTACTTGTAAAATCTGTACCACTTGTTATCCTAATAGAAAAAAACCTATTAAAACAATAAAGGCTTAATATGAAAATTCTAGGTATAGGAAACGCAATTATAGATGTTATTTGCAAGGTAAATGATGACTTTTTGAAAAAAAATAATCTCACAAAAGGTACGATGAAATTAGTTAATCAAGAAGAGATTCGAACTCTTATTTCTGATCTTAAAATAGAAGATACAATATCAGGTGGATCTGTTGCAAACAGCATAGTTGGTCTTTCCCAATTAAAAAATGAGGTAGGTTTTATAGGCAAAATCAATAATGATAAGTTTGGTAATAAATATGAAGAAGGTTTAAAAAAAGAAAAAGTAAAATTTTTTTATTCAAAAAAGAATGAGAAAATATCAACAGGAACTTGTTTAATTTTAATAACTCCAGACTCTGAAAGAACTATGTGTACTTTTCTAGGGATAGCAGGCAGAATTAATGAAACAGACATTGATGATGAGATTATAAAAAAAAGTGAACTTACTTTTTTTGAAGGATATCTTTGGGACGAAGGACATCCTAAAAAAGCATTCGAAAAAGCAATTAAAAACTCAAAAAAAACTGCAATGTCTCTTTCTGATAAGTTTTGTGTTGATCGCCACAAAGTAAATTTCTTAAATTTAGTAAAAAATTCTTTAGATATAACGTTTGCCAATGAACAAGAAATTTTATCATTAATAAATACAAAAACTTTTAGTGAAGCAATTACATTTGGAAAAAGTATTGGAAAATTACTTGTTATAACAAGAGGTGAGAAAGGCAGTGTGGCTATAAAAAAAGAAGAAGTAGTTGAATTTGGTGTACAGAAAAATTTGAAAATTGTAGACTTAACTGGAGCTGGAGATCTTTTTGCAGCAGGTTTTTTACATGGTTTTATAAATAATTTATCACTTAAAGAAAGCTTAGAAAAAGGTACAGAAATGTCATCAAAAATTATTCAAAAAATAGGAGCTAGACTTTCCTGAGTTTTTTTCTGTTGTAACTACCCTTACCTTTCTTTGGTTTTACAATTCTTTTACGATACTTTTTTGAAAATAAGTCTTTTGCAAAAATATTTCTTTTTCTCAAAGAGCGTACCCATCCTTTGTAAATATAAGAAATTTTTCATCTTGAAAACATTCTTTTATTTTTTGTCTTAACCTATAAATATGTGTCTCTACAGTATGAGTATCTGTTTGATCTGAATAATTCCAAATATTTTTTAAAATATAATTTTTATTAAGTGGTTTTTTTAAAGAAAACAAAGTTTCAATAAAATAAATTTCTTTTTCTGTAACTCTTAGTTGTTTATTACCTTTTTTCAAAACTCTCTCGTTTTTATCTAGTATATAGTCTTTTATTTTAATTAGGGAATTTTTATTAAATTTATATTTTTGAGATAAATTAATAATAGTTTGATTAAACTCAAAAAGATTTAAGGGTAATCTCAAAACCGAGTCAAAACTCATACTTCCATTTTCATTTTCATAACTTTTTAAGAGTAATATTTTTGGAATTTTCGAATTTTTAAAAACATCTAACTTTTTATAGCCCAGATCGACAACAAGAAGGTCGTACCCTTTATCTAAAAAGTTAGTTTTTTCATTATTTAATGAATAATATTTAAAACCTAAAAAAGCTTTTACTTCCTCTAAACATTTCATTAAATTTTCATTACAACAGAATGCAACTTTTATATTATAATTTTTATTATGCATATTATTTATAAAAATAAATTTTTGTACTTTCACAACTATAAGATAAAATGCTCAATAGGTAAAAGGGGTTTAACAAAAAAAAAGGTGGAAGGTGATGGTTGCACACCAAAAGGAAAATTTAATTTTGAATATTTACTTTATAGAAAAGATAAAATCAAAAAGGTAGATACAAATCTTAGGAAAAGACCAATAAATCGATCTATGGGTTGGTGTGATGATCCAAATTCTAACAAATATAATAAATTAGTAAATTTTCCTTTCTCGGGAGGTGCAGAAAAATTGTATTTAAAAAGTTCAAATTATAATCTTATTTTAATAATAAAATATAATCGTAATCCAGTTGTTAAGAATAAAGGTAGCGCAATTTTTTTACATCTTACTAATAAAAAATATAGACCAACCTTGGGATGTATAGCTATTAAAAAAAAAGATTTTTTAAAAATTTTACCTTTAATAAATAAAAAAACTAAAATATGTATAAATTAATTATTTCTTTCACCAAAAATTGCACTACCAATTCTCACAAAAGTGCTTCCAAATTTAATAGCACTCAAGTAATCTGATGACATTCCCATACTTAGTTCTTTAAGTCCTAAGTTACTATTAAGTTCTCTCATTTTATAAAAATACTTTTCAACATTTGAATTTAGCGGTGGCAAACACATTAGGCCGATAACATTTAAATTTATTTCATTCTTGCAGTACTTAAAAAAAGACTCAAGTTGATTAACTTCCACTCCAGATTTTTGATCTTCATTGCCAAAATTAACTTGGATAAAGTATGATAAACTTTTATTATTTTCATTTTCACACTTTTTTAATGTTTCAGCTAATTTTTTACTATCTAGTGAATGTATATAGTCGAATAACTTAATTGCTTTTTTAACTTTGTTTGTCTGTAATTTGCCAACCATGTGCAATTTTATATTTTTATTTTTTTCTTTGACATATTTCCATTTTTTTTCTGCTTCCTGGACTTTATTTTCTCCAAAATGAATATGTCCGGTTTCGATTAGAGGTTTAATAAAATTAATATCAAAGGTTTTGCTAACAGCAATTATATTTGTTTTTTGCAAAGATGCAGGAGCATTCTTTAAAATATCTTCTTGAATTTTCTTTGTTCTATCTAATACAATATTCATAAATGGTATTTAAAAAAAAGTATTTTTTCTACATTGATGATTTAAGAAATATAAATTTAAATTTAATCAAAAAAAAGTATAAATTTAATATAATTTACAGAACTACAAAAAAAACTAAAAACTACGCTCAAATTTCAAAATTTGTGAAGGAATGCAAAAGAAAAGATATAAATTTTATAGTAGCAAATGATATACGACTAGCTTTAAAAGTGAATGCAGGCGGTATATATTTTTCTTCATATAATAACTCATTTTTAAGTATGAAGATAGATAAAGAAAAAAATTTTAAAATTTATGGATCAGCACATAATTTTAAAGAAATTAATCAAAAAATAAAACAAGGTTGTAAAAACATTATTTTTTCAAGACTTTTTAAAACAGAATACGAGCACAAAAAAGACTATTATGGATTAATCAAATTTAATCTAATTACTCAAAAGTTTCATAACTACTTAATTCCTTTAGGTGGTATTAGACTAAAGAATCTAAAAAAAATCAAAATAGTTAATTGCCAAGGTATTGCTTTGTTTTCTGAGATAAAAAAAAAGCCGGCGATAATTCGCCGGCTTTTTTAAAAAGTATATACTATACCTTAAAACGCTATTGACATAGCGAACGTAGTTTCTTTCATCTTGTTACCAGTTGTGTAGTCATGATTATCATACTCTTCGTTAGCGAGTGATAAAGTCATTCCACCAATTGTGTAAGAAGCTTGAATAGACTCAACGTCCATCTCTACGTCTGAAGTACTTGTTTCATAGTTCTTTTCAGCCGAGATGTCTTCGTAAGACACAGACAATGCATCATTAACATTGAACGCTACTGAAACTATTGTGTTTTGATAGTCTTCAGCATCGTTTGTAGTGTTAGTGTCAAGGCCTGGCGCTTCATACGACTGACCGTAACCTAAAGTAAATGCACCCATTGTGTAAACAGCACCCCAAGCACCACCTTCATGTTGTTGTGCTTTATTAGGTGAATCTGGATCAAAGTAAGAAGCAGCTAAAGACAAACCTTCAATCGGAGTAATATCCAATGAGTATGCTATAGCATCTTCGGCACCAGCGTCTAATGTACCAGCTGAGTTACCTGATGCAGTTGCATTCAAACCTGTAGAAGGTGCGTACTGCACGTTAACTACAGCGTCGAATGGTAAACCACTAGGCGTTGTGTATCTAAGACCGTTCATGGCACCAGTATCACTTGAGTCAGTGTATGATCCGCCTTCTCCGTTATCTACAGAGCAGCCGTATGCACTTTTACAAGCAAAAAAGTTTTTCTGGATTCCACCGTCAGATATATTCAACTTCACAGTACCTAATCCGCCCATACCAATTACTAGTCGAGCATCATCTTGTGCTGTAGCATCGTCAATATCTAAACCGTAAGACCATGTAAAACCATTGTCTAACTCACCGTTAGCAGCCAATGTGAATTCGTTAGTTAATCCTAAACCTTTACCTGCGCTGTCATCCGTTTCACTTCCATCGCTAGATGTGATAACGTAAGTAGCTTTTGCGCCACCAGTTACTGACAACTCACCTGCGTTCGCATTTGCAAATACGAATACAGAAGATAGGATTAAAAAACCGATTTTTCTAAGTGTTTTCATGTTTTTTTCCTTATTGTTATTGTTAATTAAATTAAACATTTAACTTAATGGGCATTTGTACCCCCAGATCATTCGTGAAACTTAAAAAAATCAATTTTTATGCTATTTTTTCAGTAATTGTGATATATTTACAACATATTTTACTGGATAATTTGCTGTATTTTTTTATTATTCCACCCAAGGTTGATAATTTGAAAACATTGAATTTTACACAATAAAACATAGGGCATTTAGGAGTATAAGATAAATAGATGAATAATTTAAAAACTTTTCTTAAGCAGTTTTCAATATTAATTTTCGTTTGTCTAATGGTTGGCTCTTGTGGGGGGTGGAATCCACAGGATGCAAAAAAAACCCCAGCATCTGGTCCAGATCGAGCAAGAAAAAATGTAAATGAAGGGAAAGGTGTTTCTATTAACACGATAAGAAAAGGAATTGGAAAAACATCAACTAATTATGAATTTAGCACATCAAATCCATTATGGAGAGCAACATTTGATATTATTGATTTTATGCCTTTAGTTACAGTTGATTACTCCGGAGGAACAATAATTACTGACTGGTACACAGATGGGAAAATGGCAAACGAGTCTTTAAAATTTACTATAAGATTTTTATCAAACGAGATCAGGTCGGATAGTTTAAAAGTAATAGTTCATAAAAGGGTCTGCAAAAAAGAGGGGACTTGTGCTGTACAGAAAATTTCATCAAAACTAGAAGCTGAAATAAGGACGGCAATTATTAGAAAAGCGGCTTTATTAGATAGAGACAATATTAAAAATGATAAGAAAGAAAAAAGCAAAAAAGAAAAAAAAGGTTTTTTCAATTTTGGAAAATCAGAGACACCAGATGAAATTCGCTAATAAAAAGAAAATAAAAGAGGATTCTTGAAGATATTTAATTAAATTTTTAACTCCTAAATTTAATGGAAAAAATTGATATTCAAAAAATAGATAGTAAATGGCAAGACTTCTGGTCAAAAAAAAAGAAAATCTTAAGAAACAAAAGCAAAGGTAAAAAATTTTATTGTTTAGAAATGTTTCCTTATCCCTCGGGAAAAATACACATGGGGCATGTTAGGAACTATGCCATAGGTGACGTTGTGGCAAGATTCAAACACATGAATGGTTATGATGTTCTTCATCCTATGGGTTGGGACTCTTTTGGGTTGCCTGCTGAAAATGCAGCAAGGGAAAACAATCTTAATCCAAAAGATTGGACAAAAAAGAACATTGCAATAATGAAAAGACAACTTCAATCCCTCGGATTATCGATTGATTGGGATCTTGAGATCTCAACCTGTGATGAAGAATATTATAAACACCAGCAAGAACTATTTATAGACTTTTATAATAAAGGACTCGTAATTCGAAAAGAGACTTATGTAAATTGGGACCCTATTGAAGAAACTGTTTTAGCTAATGAACAGGTTATAAATGGAAGAGGATGGAGATCTAATGCAGTTGTAGAAAGAAAAAAATTATATCAATGGTTTTTTAATATTTCTAAATTTTCTAATGAATTGCTTCAAGGATTAGAAAAATTGACTGAATGGCCTGAAAAAGTTAAATTGATGCAAAAAAATTGGATAGGAAAGTCAATTGGATGCGAAATTGATTTTGAAATTATTAAAAATTCAGAAAAAGTCAAAATTTTCACTACACGTCCAGATACTATATTTGGAGCCACTTTTTTAGCATTATCCGTAGATCATCCGCTCTGTAAAAACTTTGAAAAAGATAAAAAATTTATTGAATTCAAAAAGAAATCATCTCAAGTTGGAACCACAGAGGAAGCAATAGCAAATGCTGAAAAATTAGGTTTTGATACTGGATTCAAAGCTGTGCATCCTTTTATCAAGGGTAAAAAAATACCTGTGTTTGTAGCAAATTTTATATTAATGGACTACGGCACTGGAGCAATTTTTGGATGTCCTGCTCATGATCAACGGGACTTTGACTTTGCTAAAAAATACAAGTTAGAGATAATACCTGTAGTTAAATCTTTTGAAAATAAAAAGAATACTGGTCTCAAGGAAGCCTATGTCGGCGAGGGGGAAATATTTAATTCAAATTTTTTAAATGGACTGACAATAGAAAAGGCAAAGCAAAAAATAATAAATGAAATAGAGAAAAAAAAAATAGGAAAAAAAAAGATATCTTTTAGATTAAAAGATTGGGGAATATCTCGTCAAAGATATTGGGGATGTCCTATTCCAATGATTTATTTAGAAGATGGTAAAGTGGTACCGGTTGAAAAAAGCGAACTTCCAATCAAATTACCTGATGATATCAATTTTAGCTTAAAAGGAAACCCACTAGAAAATCACCCGACTTGGAAAAAGACAAAATGCAAAAAAACTGGGGAAAATGCTCTAAGAGAAACTGACACATTAGACACTTTTGTTGACTCTTCTTGGTATTTTATAAGATTCTGTTCCCCTAGATTAAAAGACAAGCCTTTTGATGAGCAAGATTTTAGATATTGGATGCCAGTAGATCAATACATTGGTGGAGTCGAACATGCAATATTACACTTGTTATATTCAAGATTTTTTATGAGGGCTGTAAAATCGACTAATCAAAAAGTTAAAATTGATGAGCCTTTTAAAGGACTTTTCACACAGGGAATGGTTTGTCACGAAACTTATAAAAATTCAGATGGTAAATGGATAAGCCCAGAAGAAATTAAAAATATAGACAAAACTAAGATTACAATTGGCCCTCCAGAAGCAATGTCAAAGTCTAAGAAAAATGTTATTGATCCTGAAAGCATGATAAAAATTTATGGGGCTGATGCAATAAGATGGTTTATGCTTTCTGACAGTCCACCAGATCGTGATATTCAATGGTCAAACGAAGGCGTCTCAAGTGCACATAGATTTGTTCAAAAATTATGGAATATTAATAACAAAATAATAAGTAGAAAAGACAAAAATATTTCTCAAGACGAAGAAAAAAAATTCTTATCTAAGTTTAATAAATATCTTTTTAAAATATCTGAACTAATTGAAAAGTTTCATTTTAACGTAGCGGTGGCAAATTTTTATGAGTTAACTCATCTTATAGGCGACTCAATCTCAAAAGATATTAGCACTAAATGTTTAAAGGAAACTCAAATTAAAGTTATGAAAATATTAATGCCTTTTATGCCTCACATAACATCAGAATGTTTAAATGAGCTTGAGGGTGAAAATTTTTACTCAAATAATAAATGGCCAAAGATTGAAATGTCTCTTTTAGAGGAGAAAGAAGTAACAATAGTTATTCAGATAAATGGTAAAAAACGAGGTTTGTTATCAACAACAAAAGATATTACCGAAAAGGAGGCTATTGCTAAAGCAAAGAATATTGAAAATATTAGGAAAAATTTAGAAAATAAAAAAATTATTAAAAATGTTTTTGTAAAAAATAAAGTCATCAATTTTATAACACCATGAGAAGTATAAAAAAAAAAATTATTTTAGTACTTGTTTTTTTGTTTGTTTATTCATGCAACTATCAACCTCTTTTTAAAAATGACTCATTATCAAGCAGTATTAAAACTGTTGATATATCTGGAAATAAAAGGATAGCCCAGAAACTTTCAAATATGATAAGTAAGTCAAAAGAGGGTGGTTTATCATTGTTTATTGATGCAAAGAAAGACACGAAAATATCTAACAAAAGCATCTCAGGAAAAATATTAGAATACAAAATTTCAGTTTCTTTTGATATAAAAGCTAAACGAATATTGGATGGAAAAGAGGTATTCAAAAAAAATTTTACCAAAGAAGAAAGCTTTAAAGCATCCTCATTATATTCCAATACTATAAACGTAGAAAAAAAAATAATTGAAAACATCTGCAAAACTGTTTCTATACAGATATTTAATGAAATAAATCTATCAGTTAATAATTAATGATACTTAAGAGTTATATAGTCGAAAAAAATATTTCTGTTTTATCAAATTATTTTATCACAATGATTTATGGGGAAAACATCGGATTAAAAGATGAAATAAAAAAAAAATTGAAAGAGAAATATCAAAATTCTGAACAAGTTATGTTGAATCAAGATGAGATTATAAAAAATGTAGACGTTTTAAATAATCATATTTTAAATAACTCCCTTTTTAATAACAATAAAATTATATTTATTAATAATTTTTCCGAAAAACTTAAGAACGAAATAATTAAAATAGCAGAAAAACCCGTAGATGGCGTTAGTGTTTTTATTTTTTCAGATAATCTTGAAAAAAAATCAATAACAAGATCCTTCTTAGAAAAAAACAAAAATTCAGGAATTATTGCCTGCTACAAAGATAACGAAAAAACGTTATCAATTTATATTAGAGAAAAATTTAAAGGATATGAAGGTTTAAATCAGGAATTTATAAATATGATTATTGAGAATTCTGGATTTGACAGAAAAATATTAAGTCATGAAATAGATAAGATTAAAAGGTTATGTGAAAACAAAAAAATAGATCAAGTAAAACTTCTAAAACTAATTAATAACAAATATAATGTTGATTTTGAGAACTTAAAGGATGCTTGTTTATTGGGTAACAAAAAAATGTTAAATAAAAATTTAGGTAATATCATTTTTAAGAATGAGGATACCTTTTTTTATATTAACAACATTTATTTACGGCTACAAAAAATTTATGAGCTTAAAAAACAAGTAGAAAAAGATAAAAATATTGAAAGAGCATTTGAAAATATTAAGCCTAAAATTTTTTGGAAAGATAAGCCGATTTTTTCTAAATTAATTCAAAAATGGAGTCTTAAAAATTTAGAAAAGGCTATAAATATCGTTTCTCGAACAGAAATAACTGTAAAAACTAAATTAAATACATATAATCCTATTTTAATAAAAAATATGCTTCTAGAACTCTTTAATTTAGCGGATTCTAGCGCCTAAGTAGTTTTGATATTAGTTCAAACTGTTCTAACGTTTTATACTTAATTACAATTTTACCTGAATTGTTTTTCTTGTTTACAATTTCAACGTTAAGACCAATTTTATTTTCTATCTCATTTTTTATAAATGATATATTTGCATCTTCATCTTTGTGTGAATCTTTTTTTCTTTTTGCAATAATTTCAACTTCTCGAGCATTAACTTTTTTCTTAACAATATTTTCTGCTATTTCTGAAGCATTAGGTAAACCTATCAATGGTCTTGCTTGGCCGGCAGTTAAAGATCCTTCTTCAATCATTGTTATAATGTCCTGTGGTAAGGTCAAAAGTCTTAAGGTATTACTAATATGACTTCTGCTTTTAGACATAAAATTTGCAATTTTATTGTGATCATATGCAAAGTCTTTTATTAATCTGTCATAACCCTTGGCCTCCTCTATTGGATTAAGATCTTGTCTTTGTATGTTTTCTACTATTGCAATTTCAAGACTTTTCTGATCATCAATATCTAAAAGCACAATTGGAACTTCGTCTAAGCCAGCTTTTTGAGCTGCTAACCATCGACGTTCACCGGCAATAATTTCATATTTGCCTGGTTCATATTTATTAGGTCGAACTGCGATCGGATGGATGATACCATTCTCTTTAATCGAGTCAGATAATTCTTTAAGTTTTTCCTCATCAAAAAAATTTCTTGGTTGGAACTTGTTTCTTTCTAAATCTGCAATTCCAACTTTATTAATTTGTGTTTGAGCTAGATTAGATTTTTTTTCGATATCACCAAATAGTGCTGATAATCCTCTCCCAAGACCCTTTTTTGCTGCATTCATGCTGCACTACCCATGGATTGATTGCTTTGACTAATAAACTCTTCTGCTAAGTTTGTGTAGGATTTGCTGCCTGAACAATTTTTATCATAAATTAAACATGGCATTCCGTGGGATGGGGCTTCAGATAATCTGACATTTCTTGGCACAACAGTTTTGTAGACTTTGTCTTTAAAGTGCTTTCTAGCCTCAACATCTACCTGTGAAGACAATTTGTTTCGTTTATCAAACATAGTAAGAAGGACTCCTCTGATCCCAAGTCCTGGGTTCAAATTAATCTTTATTCTATCGATCGTTTTAATTAGCTGTGTGATTCCTTCTAATGCAAAAAACTCTGTTTGGAGGGGTATTAGTAATTCTTCTGCGGAGACTAAAGACATAACCGTAAGCAAGCTCAAGGAAGGTGGACAGTCGATAAAAATATTCTCGTACTTCTTAAAACAAGAATCGTTTCCCTTGCTTAAAATCTCTTTTAGCAGGAAGGCTCTATTGGCATCATTTGCTGTTTCAACCTCAAGCCCAGATAGGTTCACATTTGATCCTATAAGGTCTAAGCCAGGTACACTACTTTCTTGAATTGCACTCTGAACTGATGTCTTTCCTATGAGTACATTGTAGATGCTTTTCTCTTCATCATTATTTGACTTTCCTAATCCAGTCGTGGCGTTACCTTGCGGATCAAGGTCGATTACTAAGATTTTTCTACCCTTTTTTACTAAGGCCGTTGCCAGGTTTATAACGGTGGTAGTTTTTCCTACTCCGCCCTTTTGATTTATCACTGATATTATAGATCTAGCCACAATTTATTTTTTAGCATCTACTAAAAGTATTTTTGAATCACTTTTGGTGATGCTAGGTACTAGCTTATACTTATAAATCATACCTTTTGAAGCTTTATTTAATTCATCCTGTGCACTCTTTCCTAGCATAACAATTAATTTATGTGGTCTTTTTGCAGTTTCACGTGAAATTCTTAGTACTTCAGGCAACTTTTTAAATGCTCTACAAATTATATAATCTGTATCTATTATATGAGATTGATAATCATTATCATAAATATATAAATGTTTTAATCCTAATTTATCTTTAATTGATTTTATAAAATTAACTTTAACTTTTGACTTTTCATAAAGTTTCACGTGAAACGTGAGAATATCACTATAGAAAATAGATAGGATAATTCCAGGAAATCCTGCTCCAGTGCCCAAATCTGCTAGGCTATTAAATTTTTTATGATCTATATGTTTAATGAGTTGAGCGGAATCCATAACATGTCTATTCCAAATATCTTTTTCAGAGCTATGAGAGATTAAATTATATTTTTGATTATAACTTAGAACCTCTTTTACAAATAATTCTATAAGTTTCAGTTTTTTATCACTAAAGTTAAGATCTTTTGATAAAAATAGCTTTGATTTAGCCTCAATTTTACTAGGTCCCATAAGGATTCTAGGCTGGAACCTTAAATTTGGACTTTTTTATAGCTCCTAATAATATTATAGCTGCTGCCGGTGTAACTCCATCAATCCTGAGAGCCTGACCCAATGTCTTTGGCCTAATTAGTTTCAATTTGGACTTAACTTCATTAGATAGGCCGCTGAAAGAATCGTAGTCTATCCCTTCAGGTATTGACAAACCCTCATCCTTTTTAAAAGTTTTAATGTCACTCTCCTGTCTAGGCAAGTAACCAGCATAGTGTGCATTTAATTCAACCTGTTCATCAATTGGGCGTTCATATTGGGGTATATCGGCCCAAATATTTCTAATGTGGTCCATTTTAATATTTTTTAGACCTAAAATATCCAGTCCAGATCTTTTCACACCATCCATAGCAATTTTTATTGAATGATTTGCGGCAGCATTCGGGGTTATAAATTTTTTTGATAAAGACGTTTCTAAACTATTTATTTTTTTTCTTTTCTCATTAAATAATTTTTTTCTATTTTCTTGTACTAAATTAATTTTAATGCCCATTGGAGTTAGCCTTTGATCTGCATTATCAGCTCTCAACGACAATCGATATTCGGCTCGAGACGTAAACATTCTGTAAGGCTCGGAAACTCCTTTCGTGATAAGATCGTCTATCATTACACCGATGTAAGAACTGGACCTGTCTAAAGTAAATTCGTCTACTTTTTTTACTTTTAGAGCAGCATTAATACCAGCTACTAGACCCTGTGCAGCGGCTTCTTCGTATCCTGTGGTTCCATTAATTTGGCCAGCCAGGAAAAGAGACCCTATTTTTTTGGCTTCAAGACTAGCTTTTAACTCCCTTGGGTCCACATAATCGTATTCTATAGCATACCCCGCTCTTACCATTTTGACGTCCTCTAAACCCTTGATTTTGGCTAATATTTTGAGCTGAACAGATTCTGGGAGGGAGGTCGAAATACCATTAGGATAGACTGTGTGATCATCCAATCCTTCGGGCTCCAAAAAAATTTGATGTTTTTGTTTTTCCTTAAATTTAACAATTTTGTCTTCGATAGATGGACAGTATCTTGGTCCTACCCCTTTGATGCTACCAGAGTACATTGCGCTTTTTGAAATATTATCACTTATAATTTTATGAACTGAATCATTGGTATAAGTCATTCCACAACTAATTTGCTTATTGATTGCCTTTGTTGTTAGAAATGAAAAAAAGTAAGGTTCTTTGTCGGCAGGCTGCATTTCCAAATTACTATAATTAATTGTTCTCCCATCTAATCTTGGAGGAGTCCCTGTTTTGAGCCTTCCAAATTTGATATTAAATTTTTTCAATTGTTCACTCAATCCCGTAGAAGGTTTTTCATCATACCTTCCAGCTGGTATCTGTTTTTCACCTATGTGTATTAAACCATTTAAAAAGGTCCCCGTAGTAAGAACTAACTGGTCACACACTACTTCTTTTCCGCTTTGACAAATAAAGCCTTTAATTTTGTCCTTCTCAAACAAAAATTTTACAACAGGATCAGCTATCACCTCCAAATTTGAATAGTTTAGTAATAGGTCCTGCATGTATTTCTTGTAAAGCTTTCTGTCAGACTGAGTTCGTGGTCCCCTAACCGCAGGGCCTCTACTTCTGTTCAGTAATCTGAACTGAATTCCGGATTTATCAGCTACATCTCCAATAACTCCGTCTAAAGCATCAATTTCCCGAACCAGATGACCTTTTCCCAATCCTCCAATAGCCGGATTGCAGGACATTTCACCGATTGTCTCTATTTTATGTGTAAAAAGAGCAGTATTTACGCCCATTCTAGCCGATGCCGCTGCAGCCTCACATCCTGCGTGTCCACCGCCTATTACGACCACATCAAAGGTCATTTTATTACTCATAAAGTAAATGTATCGATGAAATATGATTTTACAAGCTCAAAGATGAACTATTTGCCTATACAAAAGTCCTGAAATATAGACCCTAGTATTTCTTCTACATCAACCTTGCCCACTATGCTACCAAGATGCCTTGTAGCCAGTCTTAAGTCTTCCGCAGCTGTTTCGATCTCTTTTTTTTGATCCTTTTTTAAAAATTTTTCTATTTCTTTAAGAGCAGCATTAAGTTTAGCTCTGTGTCTCTCTCTAGTAACTAAAATATTTTTTGCTTTCATAAATTTTTTACTCAGCTTTTCTTTGATTAACTTTATAAGACTATCAATATTCTCATTATTTATTACCGATATTAAAATTTGATCGTTTTTCTTAAATTCATTTTTTGGAGTTTCTTTGCTTAAATCTGACTTGTTAAAAACTAATATGCAATTTTCATTAATTAAATTTTTAACGTCTTTGTTAATTATTTTTTTTGATACATCAATTATCACTAACGTTAAATCAGCCTCCTTAGCTTTTTTAATAGCTCTTTTAATCCCCTCTTTTTCAACCTTATTTTTAGCCTTTCTTATGCCTGCTGTATCAGCCAGAATGACAGGGTACCCATCTATATTCAAATAGGTTTCAATAACATCTCGTGTAGTACCTTCCTCTTCTGAAACGATTGCAGCATCTCTTTTGGCAAGAAGATTTAACAAAGATGACTTTCCAGCGTTTACATCTCCTATGATAGATATTCTAAAACCATCTCTAATTTTTTCCCCAACTTTTTGGTCTTCTAAAATTCGTTTAATATCATTATGTACTTCTTTAATTGATTTCTGAACTTCCTTCAAAACACTTCCGGGAAGATCATCTTCTGAGAAATCTATTTTTGCCTCTATATATGACAATGACTTTATTAACTTTTCTCTTAATTTTTCATAATATTTGGAAGCATATCCTTGAACTAAATTTACTGCTTGTTCTCTTTGAAGTTCGGTTTCTGCATGTATTAAATCTCCGATACTTTCTGCCTTAACAAGATCTATTTTGTTGTTCTGAAAAGCAATTTTAGTGAATTCCCCGGGATCAGCTAATCTGCAGTTTTTCTGGTCTGATAATACTTTTAACAGGTAGGTTATTACTGCATTGCTACCATGAACATGTAGTTCAGCCAGATCATCTCCGGTAAAACTATGTGGTTTAGGAAACCATAAAAGTAGTGCCTCAGGATCAATAATTTTTTTATTTTTTGGATCAATAAACCTACAAAGATTAATTTCACCATTTTTAATATTGGTCTCCCCAGTTATTTTTTTGCATATATTAAGTGTCTGTGGACCTGATATTCTCACAATTGCTATTCCTGATGGGCCTTTTCCTGTTGATAGGGCAAATATGTTCATTTATTTTTTTTTTAATTTTTTATAGCATAACACACATGACTAATACTATTTCATTTAATACAAAATTTGGTTGGATTTCTGCTTGTGAAATTCACAACAAAATAACAAGAATTTATTTTAAAAAACAAAAAAATAAAGGATTTAAAAGCCAAATTCTTAAAGAGTTGAGAGAAAAAATTAATGCATTTTTTAACCAGAAAATCACAAAAATTGTAGTTCCAATTAATATGAGTGGAAATAAGGTTCAAAAAAAAGTTTGGAGAGAGTTAGTAAAAATAAAAAAAGGAAGAACAAAAACCTATCAAGAGATTGGGAAAAAAATAAAAATTTCACCTCGTTATGTCGGTAAAATTTGTAGCCAAAATAAACATTTAATTGTAATTCCTTGCCATCGTATAATTAAATCAAATGGCACTTTAGGTGGATTTTCAGCAAATGGCGGTATAGGTTTAAAAAAGAAATTGTTAAATTTTGAAAGATTGACTTTTAATGAGTGTTAATTATCCCACTAAAATACCTATCTTTCCCTTGAGTGGAGTGATTTTCTTTCCAACTACAAATCTTCCTTTAAATATCTTTGAAGAAAGATATTTGAGTATGGTAAACGAGTCATTAAAAAGTAATAGTTTGATTGGTATGGTTCAATCTGTTGAGATTGGGGGGAAAATATTTCAAATTGGCTGCCTGGGGAAAATTGATACACATAGTAAAACGGATGATGGCAGAATTTTAATTAATCTTCTTGGATTATCACGTTTCAAAATAAACAATGAGGTTAAAAATCAAAAACCATATAGAGAATTTAATGTTGATTATAATGAATTTAAAAAAGATCTTAATCCCTCAGAATATAAACTGAACGAAAATATATTAAAAGAACTCATTTTAAATTCAAAAAAATTTTTTGATAAACAAGGCATAGCAATTAATTGGGGTCAGCTATCAAAACTTAAAAAATTCCAACAAATTTATACTCTTGCAATGATCTGTCCTATATCAATTAATGAAAAACAAAAATTATTAGAAATAGTAGAATTATCTGAAATCGCCAATACTTTAAATAAAATTATTCAAATAAGTTTTTATGAAGATTTGAGTGAAAAAAACTCAATTCAATAAATTTTAACAAATTTTGTATTTTAGCTAGGTTTGTTCATGGACACAAAAAAATCAGCATTATTTTTTGTATTTTTGAGTTTAGACATCAAAAATTCAATCCCGTCCATTGTTCCCATTGGACTTACAATTCTTCTAAGTACATTCACTTTTGTTAAATCTTCTTTTTTAAATATAAGTTCTTCTCTTCTTGTGCCTGATCGTGTTATATCAATTGCAGGATAAATTCTTTTGTCTGCGATTTTTCTGTCCAAAATTAATTCTGAATTACCTGTACCTTTAAATTCTTCGAAAATTACTTCATCCATTCTGCTTCCAGTATCTATTAAAGCTGTTGATATGATTGTTAAGGAACCGCCTTGTTCAACATTCCTTGCTGCACCGAAGAATCTCTTTGGACGTTGAAGCGCATTAGCGTCAACACCGCCGGTCAGTACTTTTCCTGAGCTAGGAACAACTGCGTTATAAGCTCTTCCTAATCTAGTTATGGAGTCTAGTAGAATTACTACATCTTTTTTGTGTTCAACCAACCTTTTAGCTTTTTCAATGACCATTTCTGCAACTGCAACATGACGTGCTGCAGGTTCGTCAAAAGTTGAGCTAATAACTTCACCTTTTACAGTTCTTTGCATATCAGTAACCTCTTCTGGTCTTTCGTCTATAAGTAAAACCATTAAGTAACATTCTGGATGATTTATAGCTAATGAGTTAGCAATATTTTGAAGTATAATAGTTTTTCCAGCTTTAGGTGGAGAAATTATTAAAGATCTTTGTCCTTTACCTATCGGACTAACTAAATCAATTAATCTAGCTGTTTGATCGGGTTTTTTTTCGGTGGTATTTTTTTCGATTTCCATTTTTAATTGATGATCAGGATATAAAGGCGTTAGGTTGTCAAATGCTATTTTGTTTCTACCTTTTTCAGGATTTTCAAAATTAATTTGATTAACCTTTAGTAAAGCAAAGTACCTTTCTGCATCTTTTGGCGCTCTAATTTCTCCTTCAACAGAATCTCCGGTTCTTAGACCAAATCTTCTTATTTGGCTTGGACTAACATAAATATCGTCAGGACCCGGAAGATAATTTGACTCAATTGCTCTGAGAAAACCAAATCCATCTTGCAGTACCTCTAATACACCGCCGCCAGTTATTTGTTCATTTTTTTCAGCTAATTTTTTTAAAATAGAAAATAAAATTTCTTGTTTTCTTAGTGTGCTAGGGTTCTCTATGCCCAATTTCTCAGCTTGAGATATAAGCTCAGAAGGCGATTTTTTCTTTAGTTCTTGTAAATTCATATGATTTTAATTGAGGTAAGTATTATTAATATAGTTAATTAAATATAATATTCAAGTCTAAATAGGCTTAAAAACTACTAAAAATATAATAACTATTAACATAACTGTAGGTACTTCATTGATAATTTTGAAAAATTTAGGTGACAGATCGTTCTCGTTTAAACTGAATTTCTTTAAGCAGTTAAATAGATAAAAATGGTAAAAAGTTAATGAAATAACTAATAGAAATTTAGCAATTAGCCAAGTTTCTTTAAGTGTTTGCAGGCCTATTGAGTGTAGGAGTAAAAAACCAAAAAGCCATGACAATATCATTGCTGGATTCATAATGTAAAAAAATAATCTTTTTTCCATGACTTTAAATGTCTCTTGAGTATTTTTTTCATTTGTACCAGCATGATAAACGAATATTCTTGGCAAATATAACAAGCCAGCCATCCAAGAGATTACAGCTATTAAATGAAGGGATTTAAAAATTAGATATGAATTCATTTAATTATATATTTTTCAGTTAAGTGTTTAAGTAATTTTATATGATCGTCACTATCATTTAGACATGGAACTACATCAAAATTTTTTCCACCATTTTTTAGAAAACTGTCTTTACCTTGAATAGAAATTTCTTCCAATGTTTCCACGCAGTCTGATGAAAAGCCTGGACAAATCACAAGAATATTTCTTTTGCCGTCTTTGGGCAGGGATTCGAAAGTTTTATCTGTATAAGGCTGTAACCATTCTTGGGGACCAAACCTGGACTGAAAAGTGGTTTTGATAGGTATCTTATTAAAACCTTCAGCCAGAAGTCTTGTAGTTTTTTGACAGTAACAATGATAAGGATCCCCTTTTTCAAAATATTTTTTTGGGATACCATGATAAGAGGCTATGATTATATCTGGCTTCCAACTGATTTCAGATATTTTTTTATTTAAACTATTAATTAGTGCTGAAATGTAAAGTGGTTCTGATTCATAATGAGGTATTATTTGAAGACTAGGTTGCCATCTCATTTTAATTAGAACTCTATATACTTCGTCACAAACGGTTGCTGTCGTTGCCGCCGCATACTGAGGATATAAAGGAAGAACAACTATATTTTCACATCCCTGTTTCTGCAAATCATATAATTTTCTTTTAATGCTCGGTCTTCCATATCTCATTGCAAAATCTACTATAATTTTATTATTAGACACTTTTTCTTTTAGCTTTTTCGTTTGCATAATTGTGTAATATCTTAGAGGAGACATATTTTCTTTTTCCATCCAAATTTCTTTGTATGCTTTAGCAGTTTTAGAGGGACGTAAATTTAAAATAAAGACATTAAGAATAAATTTCCATAAAATTGGATTTACCTCTATCACTCTCCGGTCTGACAAAAATTCTTTGAGATATTTTCTGATATCCCACCAACCGGTCGAGTCGGGTGTGCCCAGGTTAACTAATAATACACCTGTTTTGCCAAATTTAATTTCTGGATGATCTTCTTTCATTTCTTTCTCTAATTAGATTTACAATAAATTTAATTGTATCGGGATTGGTCTCGGGTAAAACGCCATGACCTAGATTAAAAATATATGGATAGTCAGAAAATATATTCATATATCTTTCAACAGCTTCTTTTAGATTTTTTTTGTCCTTTAATAAAATTTTAGGATGCAGACCACCTTGTACTGGAGTGTCTTTTAAATTTTCAAGAACCCAATTTGGATCCAGCTCATAGTCAATACTTATACAGCTGGGCTTAACGATTTTACAAAAATCTAAATAATTTTTACCTATGCCTTTCGGAAAAGAAATTGATGGTACATTTTTAGACTTGATATGATTTACTATTCTTAAATTTGGAATATAACAATATTTTTCCAACATTTCTTTTGGCAACAATCCTGCCCATGAGTCAAATATTTGTATCACATCAGCTCCAGCATTAATTTGATGATCAATATGCAAACATATTCTTCCCTCTATTATTTTTAACAGTCTCTGTGTTAAATTTTCATCTTTCAAAATTGTTCTAATATCAAAATCTTTTTTTGGTGATTTTTGATTGATCATATAAACTAACAATGTCCATGGTGCTCCAACGAAACCAATAACTTCTTTTTCAATAGATTGTTTTTTTACTTCTCCAATTGATTCATAAACTGATTGAAGTTTTTCTGTAAACTTATCTGGTTGATTGTTCGCAATTAAATCAATATCTAGCTTCCCAAGTACTGGCCCCAACCCTTTTTTGAATTCTACTTTTTGACCCAGGCCATACGGTACCATTAAAATATCAGAAAAGATTATTGCGGCATCCAAATTAAACCTCTTAATCGGTTGTAATGTTATTTCTTTTACGAGACTTGGAGTTAAACATAACTTAATAAAATCTGGATTTTTTTTTCTTATCTCTTGAAATTCAGGCAGATATCTCCCGGCCTGTCTCATAAACCAAATAGGCGTATAGGAAGACTTTTTACCAATTATACATTCAAACAGTTTACTCATATTATAATAGTATAAATTTAAATTTTAATTGTTGTAATAGGTCATGTTAGTTAGTGGAAGTGTTATTATCATTAATTTATCTACATATTAAGTGAGTTAAAAACACGTACAAACAAAGGTTTTAATCTATTATACACAATGTTAATTACTAAATATTAAATTATAAACATTATACAAGATGTTGAATATTTGTTAACTAAAGTTGATAAAAGTTATATTTTATGAATAAAGATTTATAACTATAAATTATACTAAAATAATTCACAGAGTTAATGACAAATAAGTATCAAATATTTCTAATATCAGACTCAACCGGTGAGACTTTAGATAGAATTTTTTTAGCTCTTCAATCTCAGTTTGCAAATTTTAATTATGAGAAAAAAGAATTTGTTTTTATCAGGACTCAACAACAAATTGAAAAGATAATAGAAGAATGTAAAGAAAAAGAAAATTCAATAATTCTATACACAATCGTAGACACAAAGCTTGCTAAGTTTCTGGCGGGGAAAAGCGAAAAATGTAACATCCCATGTTTTGGTGTATTAGGGAATTTAATCTTAAGTTTTTCTAAATTATTAAATAAAAAAGCTACTCACAAAGCAAGCGCGCAGTACGTGCTTGATGATGATTATTACAAAAGAATAGAGGCAATACAGTTCACAATGTCCCATGATGATGGTCGTAAAAACGAAGATCTTGGAAGCGCTGATATTGTTTTGTTGGGTGTAAGTAGAACTAGCAAAACACCAACTTCAATTTATCTCGCCAACAGGGGGTATAAGACATTAAACATTCCCCTTGTTTTAGAACAAGAAATTCCCCGTGACCTTGAAAAAAATAAGAATTTATGCGTCGTAGGTTTGTTTGCAGATGCAGAAAGACTAGCAGAGGTGAGAAAAACTAGAGTAAATGTTAATACGTCTATAGATTTAAAAACTTATACTGACACTGAAAAAATAAGAGCAGAAGTGGAGAATTCAAAAAAATTATTTAAAAAATTTAATTGGCCATCGATAGATGTTACTAGAAGATCTGTAGAGGAAACTGCAGCTTCAATAATTAAAATATATGAAATAAAAAAAAATAAATGAATATTATTTTGGCTTCAAAAAGTGGTGTGAGAAAGAATATTTTAATCCAAAATGATATATCATGCATCGTATGTCCTTCTAATGTAGACGAAGAAGAAGTTAAAATTTCGTTAATATCCAAAGGAGCAAGCCCTTTGCTAATATCAAAAAATTTAGCAGAACTAAAAGCAAACAAAGTCAGTTTAAAGAAGCCAAATCAAATAGTGCTAGGTGCCGATAGTGTAATAGATTTAGATGGACAATTGATATCTAAGCCTAAAAATAGGCAGGAAGCTATGACAATACTCCAAAAACTTAATGGAAAAAAACATCAATTAATTAGTTCGGTGTGTATATCTAAAAATGGATCTATGATATGGAATTATTCTGATGCATCGTCTTTGAAAATGAAAAATTTAGATAATAAACAATTAGAATTATACTTATCAAAAATTAAAGATAGAGAACTTTATGCTTACGGGGTTTATCAAATTGAAGCCGGAGGCAAATCTTTGTTCGCAAATATAGAGGGAGACCAAGATAGTATTATGGGTCTTCCAGTAAAAAAAATAAAAGAGTATTTAAAAAATTTTGAATGAAAAAATTTTTGGTTATAGGAAATCCAATTAAGCATTCTTTGTCGCCTAAATTACATAACTACTGGATAAGGCAAAATAACATTAAAGCTGTATATGAAAGTAAATTGCTAGGTGAAAAAGATTTAAAAGAAATTATACAAGAGATTAAAAATGATACACTTTCTGGTATCAACGTAACTGTTCCATTTAAAAATTTAGTTACACCTTATCTAGATGAGCTTTTGCCTGTAGCTAAAAAAACAGGTTCGGTAAACACTATATTTAAAAAAAATAATAAAATTTATGGTGAAAACACAGACGCCGGCGGCTTCCAAATGTCTCTTGAGCATATTGGTTTTAATGCAAAGGGAAAAAAAGCATTTATTATTGGGGCAGGTGGAGTAGCCCCGTCGATTATCTATACACTTAAAAAAATGGGAATTGCAGAAATAGCGCTAAGTAATAGAACAAGAAGTAAATCAGATAATCTTAAAAAAATTTTTAAAGATTTAAAAATTATAGATTGGGGCAATAGTTTAAAGTCTGATTTGATAATTAATGCAACAAGCCTTGGTTTAAATGAAAATGATGAAATAAAAATAGATTTTGAAACTAAAGATACGGACACTTTGTTTTACGATGTAATTTATAGTCCCAATCAAACAAAATTCCTTACAAAAGCCAAGAAATTGAATAATAAAATTCAAAATGGAAATATGATGTTTATATATCAAGCTTATTTAGCTTTTAGTATTTGGCATGATTTAAAACCGAAAATTGATAATAACGTGGTAAATTTATTAAGTAATGATTAAAATAGCTGTTACCGGATTAATTGCATCAGGGAAATCTACAGTAGCTAAAATCCTTGCGGGAAAAAAAAATCCTGTTTTTGACTCAGATCAACAGGTAAAAAAAATTTATAAAAGTAACTTATTTAAGCAGAAAATTAAAAAAAAATTAAAATTAAAAAATAAAAAAAATATTAAAATTAAAATCAAACAACAAATATCAAAAAATAGAAATTTTTTGAAAGAACTAGAGAAAATTATACATCCAATTGTAAGAAACCAAATTAAATTTTTTATTCACAAGCACAATAAAAAAAGAATTGGTATTTTTGAAATACCACTTTTAATAGAAAGTAATCTCATGAAAGATTATGACAAAATAATATTTGTTAATTCAAAAAAAAATATAAGGCTAAAAAGATACAAAAAAAGAGGTAAAATTGAAAAGTTTTTTAAAATTTTAGATAAAAGACAGCTTCCCGCAAGAATAAAAAAGAGGCATTCCGATTATGTTATAAACAATAACAAGTCCTTAAACTTTTTAAAAAAAAGTGTTAAAATATTACAAAATAAATTATGAATGAAATAATTTTGGACACCGAAACAACCGGGTTGTCAGTTGCAAAAGATGATAGAATAATAGAAATTGCTTGTATAGAAACTAAAGATTTAATTCCAACAAAAAATTTTTTTTATACATTATTAAATCCTGAAAGAGAAGTATCCGAGGACGCCTTCAAAATACATGGTTACACTTATGACAAATTAAAAAAAGAAAAAAAATTTGGAGAAATAGCAGATGATTTCTTAAATTTTATAAACGGAAAAAAATTAATAATTCATAATGCATCATTTGATATATCTTTTTTAAATCATGAGCTTAAAAAACTTAATAAACAACTTATTAATAAAGAAAATGTAGTTGATACTTTAGAAATAGCCAGATCAAAATTCCCTGGTTCATCAAATTCATTAGATAATCTTTGTAAGAAATTTAATATAGATCTTTCGAGAAGAAAAAAACATAGTGCCTTAATTGACTGCGAATTGCTTAGAGAGGTTTATATAAATCTTCTTGATCAAAAAGAACCTACATTACACCTCAAAGATACAGAATTTGAAAAAGAAAAAAATAGCTTTAATAAGAATGGAGATAAATACTTTAAACTAATTTTGAAGCCCACAACAAAAGAATTTGAAGATCATAAAAATTTTATAAAAAACGAGTTCAAAAAAAATTTTTTTTAATTATTAAATTTGTATAATTTTTCAAAATCTACCTTTTCAGAAATATTAATTTTATTAAAGCCAGAGTTTTTAAATAAAAATATAATAATATTTCTTATTTCAGGATAAACTATTTTTGGAACCTGAATTAATATAATCTTTTTTAAATCATGATCTTTTAAATTTTTATCAAAATTTACCAAAGTAGAAAATAAAATTGATGTTTTCAGATCGTCATTTTTTAATTTATCTTTTGGTTCTAATTTTAAATTCATATCAATCTCTAAAATATCCTCGCTTTTTTTTTTACTTTTTATATCAAAATCTACTTTAAAATTTTGTATATTTTTTTCTAAGAGCATGAATGATTTTGAATTAGGAATTTCAAAGTTAATATTTTTAATATACTTTCCTACTATTTTAAAACTCATTTTTATCGTCTTTATTTTTTTTATCCGTAATTTCTCCTTCTATGAAATCTTCCTTATTTTTATAAACTGGTTGGTTTTTTTTAAGAAAAAAATTAATTATAAACTTTCTAGAAAATGGAACTAAAAGTATAAATCCCAATAGGTCAGTTACAAAACCAGGTATAATCAAAAAAATTGCTGCAACCGCTATTGACGCACCAGAAAATATTTCAAAAATAGGAGTTCTATTTTTATAAATATTATAAATGCCAGATCTAAGAGTATTTAGACCCTCAATTCGGGCGTAATAAATACCAACGATAGCAGTAATAAAAATAAGTGAAATTGTATAAAAAGCACCGATATTTTGTCCAATTTTAATTATCACAAAGATTTCAAGGGCAGGTAAACCTACCAAAAATAATAATATTGTGTTCATTTGTCCGTTTTCAAATTATATTATTAATATATATTTATCAAATAATGAGCAATAACTTTGGTTACTTAGATATAATACTTCTAGCAATGATAGCAGGCTTTATCATTCTAAGGCTAAGAAATATTCTTGGCAGAAAAACTGGACATCAGGAAAAAGCATTTACTGATTTTGATAATAAAAAATTTGAAAAATTTAAAGAAGATATAAAAAATAACAATCGAAAACCGTCTACGGAATTTAATAATAACGACAAAAAACAATTTTTAAAGGGTGCTGAAATTGCATATGAAACCATCATTACTTCTTTTTCAAAAGGGGATAAAAATAGTTTAGAAAATCTTTTAACAGATAGCATGAAAAAGAATTTTAGTGTGGCAATAGATGAAAGAAAATCTAAAAAGATTAAATCAGAACTAACCTTTGTAGGAATTAAGTCTTCAACTATTGAAAAATTTGAGAAATCAGCTGAAGCACTTTTCTTTACTGTAAAATTTGTAAGTGAAATAATTTCTGTAAAAAAAGATAAAGATAATAAAATAATTGAAGGGGATCCAAATAAAATCAAAACTGTTATCGATCATTGGAAATTTACAAAAAAAACCTCAAGCTTAAACCCAAACTGGTATCTTGCAGAAATTAAAACTCTTTGATTAAGAAAAATTTACCTAAAAAAGATATTGAAGATTGGAAAAACTTTTTAAAAAATATCCCCGAACTTCAAAGTAAGGATCAGGAGAAAGCACCATCAGCCCAAAAAACTTTCAAGTTTGACTTTCATGGATATACAATTAGTAACGCAAATCATAAAATTCATGAAATAATAAATTATTGTTATAAAAATCAAATAAGAGATATTTTAATCATAACCGGGAAAGGTATACACTCCAAAGGTGAGAATAATGCTTATAAATCTGACTCACTTAATAAATTAAAATTTTCTATACCTGACTTTATATCAAACAATGATAATTTAAAAGGTAAGGTAATTAGCTTGAGCCCCGCTCCAAAACATCTTGGTGGAGAAGGAGCTTTAATTATAAAATTAAAAAAATTATAAAATAAATTTTGAAAGATCAGTATCTTTAACAAGATCTCCAAGATTTTTTTGAACGTAATTTTTATCAATAATAATTTTTTTTCCAGAAATATCAGAAGCAGTAAAACTAATCTCATCTAAAACTTTTTCAATAATGGTATGTAACCTTCTTGCTCCTATATTTTCAACAGTCGAGTTTATTTCTGTAGAAAGTTTTGCAAGCATATCAATGCCATCATCTGAAAATTCAAGTTCAACATTTTCAGTTTTTAACAATGCTTTGTATTGTTTTATTAAACTATTATCTGGTTCTCTTAGAATTCTTTTGAAATCATCCTCGGTTAGTGCACTTAGCTCAACCCGTATCGGTAAACGCCCTTGTAACTCGGGCAATAAATCAGATGGTTTAGCTAACTGAAACGCACCTGAAGCAATAAATAAAACATGATCAGTTTTAACCGGTCCGTATTTTGTATTAACAGTTGTACCCTCAATTAATGGAAGCAAGTCTCTTTGTACCCCTTCTCTTGATACATCCCCACCAACTCTATTTCCTCTTGCAGATACTTTGTCTATCTCATCTAAAAATACTATTCCGTTATTTTCTGTAGAAATTTTTGCTTCTTTAATAATTTTATCTTGTTCGATCATTTTATCAGACTCTTGAGCTACTAATATGTCATGAGATTCCTTTACAGACATTTTCTTCTTTTTATTTTTTGTTCCCATGGATTTACCAAGCATTTCCCCTAAATTTACCATTCCAATATTGGCACCAGGCATACCAGGTATTTCAAAGCTAGGCATACCTGAAGAAGTATCGTTAACCTCAATTTCAATTTGATTATTATCTAAATCTCCTGAACGCAATCTTTTTCTAAAACTTTCACGTGTTGCTAAGCTTGCTTTTTTACCTACCAAAGCATCTAAAACTTTTTCTTCTGAAGAAAGTTGGGCTTTAGCATGAACTTCTTTTCTCTTCTTCTCTCTTTCCATTGAAATAGCTATTTCAATCAAATCTCGTATTATCTGCTCAACATCTCTTCCTACATATCCAACTTCAGTAAATCTTGTTGCTTCAACTTTAATGAACGGTGCTTGGGCCAATCTAGATAATCTTCTTGAAATTTCAGTTTTTCCAACACCAGTTGGTCCAATCATAAGTATGTTTTTTGGTAAAACCTCATCTCTCATTTCATCAGAAAGTGCCTGTCTCCTCCACCTATTTCTCAAAGCAACTGCTACAGCTCTTTTTGCCTGTTTTTGACCAATAACGTATCTGTCAAGTTCAGACACAATTTCTCTTGGTGATAATGCACTAACTTTTGAACTATCTTTTTTTAATCCATCCTTGACGATTTTTAAATTTGGAGTTTTCTGTATCATTTAAATTTTTTCTAAAGTTACATTGTTATTTGTAAACACACAAATTTCAGATGCAACTTTTAATGATTTTTTTGCTATTTCTTCAGCAGACATGTCAGTACCTATCAAAACTTTTGCAGCTGCCAAAGCATAGTTTCCACCAGAACCTATACCTATTATTCCATCTTCAGGCTCTAAAACATCACCAGTACCAGATATGATAAAACTTTTTTCTTTGTCAGCAACAGCCATCAAAGCCTCTAGTCGTCTAAGATATTTATCTGTTCGCCAATCCTTAGCTAGTTCAACAGCAGCTCTAGTTAAATTACCAGCATGTTTTTCTAATTTAGCTTCAAGTCTCTCAAAAAGAGTTAAGGCATCTGCGGTAGAACCAGCAAAACCGGCTATAACGTTTCTTTTCTCAATTTTTCTGACTTTCTTTGCTTTGCTTTTAAGCACTGTATTACCTAAACTTACTTGGCCGTCTCCAGCAACAATTGTTTGGTTTCCTTTCCTTATTAGAACGATGGTCGTTCCATGCCATTTTTCAGCTGTATTCATGTTATTCTATGTGGAGATTAATTTTATTTCTTCAATAGACATTTTGAGTTTATTGATAAAAAGCTCAATTATATATATATCATAAGGTTAATCGGCTAATATATTATGAAAAGAAAAGCTAAAGTATTAAGAAAAACAAAAGAAACCAGTATTTCTGTCGCGGTTAATTTAGACGGGAAAGGAAAGTACAAAATTAAAACTGGCATAGGTTTTTTAGACCACATGCTAGAGCAATTATCTAAGCACTCTTTAATAGATTTAGAGGTTAAAGCAAAAGGTGATACACATATAGATTTGCATCACACCACAGAAGATACAGGTATTGCAATAGGGGAAGCCATTAAAAAAGCTGCAGGTAATAGAAAGGGTATTACAAGATACGCTTCAACAATGATACCAATGGATGAAACGCTCAGTAGAGTTTCGATTGATATGTCTAATAGACCTTATTTAATTTGGAAAGTAGATTTGGCAGTAGATAAATTAGGTGAGATGGATACTGAACTTTTTAAAGAGTGGTTTCAAGCTTTCTCACAATCTGCAGGAGTTACTTTACACGTTGAGAATATTTACGGGGACAATAGTCACCACAAAGTTGAGTCTTGTTATAAAGGTTTAGCCAGATCGTTAAAAGACGCTTTAGCTATTGATAAAAGAATTAAAAATTCAATACCTTCGACAAAAGGCTCTAT
>CETM01027767.1_pt1 | contig 38168 bp, 38 predicted proteins | sample 361451 | NCBI WGS metagenome assembly CETM01 (sample SAMEA2622690, study PRJEB7988) | marine metagenome | isolation source: saline water (ENVO:00002010), including
TAGGTGAAAAGAATAGTATCATACCCTTTTTTTCTTGGCAATTATTCCTTCTTGGGATGTTTATTTTCTATGTTATGATGGTATCTCTAATTATGCTCGAAAATATTTGGAATTTTGATACTCATAAACAAGTGGGTAAACAATCACTGGACCATAACTCTAACCTTGAGTTAGCTAACCATTCGTTTTCTGATCTGTTTCAAAAAGAATCATCGGATACACGTGAATTTTACCGACCTCCTTTATCTGATTATGGGTTTCAGTTTGCACATTCATCTATTTCTGATCAGGATATACCTCAGTTAATAAAACAATTGTTACCATCAAAGCCTCAACAAGCCCTACTGTTAGCTCATAATCATATTACAGATAAAGGCTTTGTGAATTTAGTTTCATTTTTAAAACATAATACGTCTATTAAACATTTGATTTTGTCTCATAATGCTCTTACTTTTAATGAATTTGCGAAAGCTGGGTTAGCGGATTTGTTAAAGGTTAATCGTTTTATCGGTTGGCTTGTATTTAATCATAATGAAATTCATGATTTAGGTGCTAAACATTTAGGTTTAGCGTTAGCTCAAAACCAAGCTGTTAAACACCTTGTATTATCTCATAACTATATTACAGATACGGGGTTAGCGGATTTACTAACGGGACTTAATCATCACCCTACCCTTGAATCATTGTTTTTAGCCAATAATCAGTTATCATCTGAATCTTTACCTATTTTGATGACTTTTGTTGAACAACAATCTTGTTTAAAACGTTTGGATATTTCCGGCCAATTTGATCCTTTTGATCCGTTACTTTTTGAACTAAAAAAACGATGCGAATTAAAAGGGATTCGGTTACACTATTAATAATTAATTCTACCTGAGTATTTTGATTGGAGGTTATGTTATGTTAGAAAAATATGCAAAATTATTAGTGGATTATTGTGTTGGGGTACAACCTAAACAACGTGTTTTAATTAAATCTACTTATTTGGCAGAACCGTTATTACAAAAATTATATCAATTATTACTTGAACGAGGGTGTATTGTAGAGTTTGATTTATCGTTTCAGGATCAAGATAAAATTATGTATGATTTTAGTTCTAATGATCAGTTATCAACTTTACCTGTTTTTTATCATAAAGCTGTGGAAGAATTTGATGTTTTAATTCGAGTTATAGCGCCTTTTAATTTAAAATCTACAGCTGAGGTTTCTTCTGACAAAAAACGTGTGTTACAGGAGGCTATGGCCCCCTTACGTAAGCGATATATGCAACGATCAGCAAAAAAAGAGTTGCAATGGGTGTTGTGTGTGTATCCTACACAAGCGGCTGCTCAGGAATGTGGGATGTCTTTAGCTGATTATGAAAATTTTGTTTATCAATCGTGTATGTTAGATACAGCGGATCCTATTGCTTCTTGGAAACATTTAAGTGACAAGCAACAATATATTGTAGATTATTTAAATAAAGTTTCTCATATTCGGTATGTGGGGCTTAATACGGATATTTCTTTTAGTACGAAAGATCGTATTTGGATTAATTCTGATGGTCATTATAATATGCCATCTGGTGAAGTGTTTACGGGACCTGTTGAAGATAGTGTTCAGGGTCATGTTTATTTTACCTACCCTACTGTTTATGAAGGTGCTGACGTTGAAGGAGTCTTTTTGGAAGTTGATAAAGGCGTTGTATCAACTTGGAAGGCAGATAAAGGTCAGGATGTGTTAGATCGGGTATTTTCTATTGAAGGAGCAAGACAATTTGGTGAAGTTGCTATTGGAACTAATTATTCGATACAACGGGCTACTAAAAATATTTTGTTTGATGAAAAAATTGGTGGTTCGATTCATATGGCTATTGGTGCTTCGTACCCAGAAACAGGTGGTAATAATGAATCAGCTGTTCACTGGGATATGATTAAAGATATGAAAACAGATGGCCAGATTTTTGCTGATGATATTTTGATTTATGAAAATGGAGAATTTATTATTTCGTAATGATTTTTTCATAGGTTTGCATAAAGGTATCTCTTTTATCTGTTTTAGAAAATTGGCTCCAGTGTGTTTGGTATGCTGTTTCCCAAAATGAATCGTTTATTGTTTGAAATGTTTTAAATTCTTTAAATTGGGTTTGCATATCTTCAAATAAGGGTTCAACATCGGTACTAATATATATTTTTCCTTTAGGTTTTAATTTTTGTAAGGCTAATTTTAGAAATGTATTACTCACTACACGCCGTTTATGATGTTTGCTTTTAAACCATGGGTCTGGATGAAAAATAAAGATTCGGTTAATGCTATTATCTTTTGCTGCATCATTAATAAAATACTGTCCATTTCCATGAAAGATTGTTGTGTGAGGAAGCTTTTCTTGTTTTAATTTTTTAGCTAATAGATCTACCATTTGTTTTCGGACTTCTATTCCAATGACGTGATGGTTTGGGTTTTGTTTTGCCCAATTTAGTAAAAATACTCCTTTTCCAAAACCTATTTCTATATCAAGTTCTTGAGTTGAATCGGGTAATTCAATGTGATCAAAACGCTGGATGATATTGAGTGGGTTTGTATGTGTTCTTACGCGCATGGTTGCGATTATACTGTTTTAAGATAAAAAGGTTAATGTCTTTTCCATAACGATCTATATTCCAAAACCATCGTTTTTCTTTAAACATTTGTCTATATTCTATATTTTTGTAAAAGGATTTCATTTTTTTGTATAGTATTTTTTGATAGTTAATTCGCCAGCCTACATCATGGATCATCATTAAATAGATGGGGATATTGGGTTTTAATGCTTGTTTATATTTAAATAACTGGTTTGATAAGTAGCCTTTGTCATTAATTTCTATGGGGCCAATTAAGGTCATACTAGCAAATTGGTTTATGGTTTCGGCTGCAGCAATTGTTAAAAAGGCACCTTCTGACATTCCTACTAAATGTAGTTGGTTTGGATCTACATAAGACTTTTTTTTGATATAGGTACTTACACCAACAATGGATTTTACTTTACGGAATCGTTCAATAGGGATAAGACATACATAGCCTAGTTTAGCAAAATAACCGGCAATATATTCTAAGTTATATCCTTGTTTATTAGCTAATGTTTTACCTGCCCAATCATAAAATTCATCGTAACTGTATATAATGACTGGAAAAGGGCCTTTTCCTTTGGGTTTACTTACGATAGCGCGATAACTGCCTAGATAATCATAACGGATGTATTCTATTTCAATAGTGTTTCTTTTTAAGTTTGTATTAGCATCAGTGGATGCTATAAAACAGGTTAGTAGGAGTAGTGTTATTAGTGTTTTCATTTCTTTATGATTATTCCCTTTTTTATGATACCATTAACCAACTTAAGTTAAGGATAGTGAATGTTACAGTTTATTCGACGATATGTTCTTGTTTATTGGCCTTATTATTGCGCTGGATTTTTTGCGCTTATTGCTACTAACTATGTTGCTACTGTTATTCCCTTATATATACAAGAAGCGGTTGATCTATTAGCTGATAAAGGTGACTTTGACTATATTCAGCCTTTTTTGTTTAAGATTATCGGGTTTGCTTGTTTGTTAGCTATTGTTCGAACGTTATCTCGTGTTTTAATTTTTTTTCCAGGTCGTTTTGTTGAATATGATTTAAGAGATAGCTTGTTTTCTCATTTATTGGGTTTATCTGAAACATTTTATCAGAAGCAAAAAATTGGAGATCTTATTTCTCGGATGATTAATGATGTTCAAAGTTTACGGGCAACGGCCGCATTAGGGTTTTTACATATTATTAATACGATTATGATTTATAGCTTTGTGATTGTGCAGATGACGCATATTCATCCTGGGCTTACGTTTTGGGTTGTTTTACCGATTCCATTAGCAATGGGTTTTGTTGGTTTTTTTGTAAAATATATGTATTTATATACGTATCAATGTCAGCAAGCTTTGGGTGATATTACCAATTTTTTTGTTGAAATGTTTAGTAACATAAAAGTTATTAAAACATCGGTTGCTGAAGAGGCTGTTTTAACATTATTTCATCAAAAAAATGATGATTATGTGTTTAAAAATATTCAGTTAGCAAAAGTTCGTGCAGGTATGTTTCCCTTTATTGGTATTATTGGTTCTATTGGTAGTTTTGTTTTATTACTGTTAGGTGGGAAATTAATTATTAATTCAGCGTTAACAGTGGGTGAATTTGTAGCAATGGGTACTTATATTGGTTTGTTAGCTTGGCCTACAGCTTCTTTAGCTTGGATTATTAATATTATTCAACGAGGTAAAGCGGCCTGGTCTCGTCTTGCTGATATTTTAGATGAAACAAATGATTTTAAGGGTGAGCTTGCGATTGATGAATCAGATTCTTTATTTCCTATTACTTGTCAGCATCTTTCATATGTTTATGATGATACTACGGATCCTGTCCTTAAGGATATTAATATTACTATTCAGAAAGGTCAGGTTATTGGTTTTTTTGGGCCTTCAGGTTCTGGTAAATCGACACTTATTAATATTTTATCAGGTAGCAAAAAAGTGGCTGATGAGCAGGTTATGATTGGAGGTCGTTGTTTAAATACCTTGTCTATTTCAGCCTATCAAGCTTATGTTAGTGCTGTTTCTCAAAACCCTTTTTTATTTTCTGCATCTATTCATGACAATATTAGTTTTTTCTCGGATCATGATGAATCGTTACGTTTATTAACAGATCAAGCATGTGTTACAGATGATATCACTCGTTTTCCAGCTGGGTTTAATACGTTGATTGGTGAAAAAGGCGTTGTGTTGTCAGGGGGACAGCGGTCTCGAGTTGCTTTGGCTCGTGCTTTTTATAAGTCTTCTTCGTTGTTGTTATTAGATGATATTGTATCGGCGGTTGACCATGATACAGAACAGCAAATGATTGCTAATATTATGGCTGCTAAATTGCCGGAACAGGCTTTGGTGATGGTATCGCATCGCGTTAGTGCTTTGTTGGCTTGTGATTGTATTTATGTGTTTCAAAATGGTTCTATTATTGATGTTGGAACTCATGATGAGTTAATTAAAAAAGAAGGGCTTTATGCTTATACATGGCGTTATCAGAAATTGGTGGATCAATTGTGAAACATGATAAACGATATCTATTAAACTATTGGCAGTATTTAAAAAAACATCGCTTTTTATTAGGTGTTGCACTTGCTTTAATTCCTTTACTTTCTTTTTTTAATTTAGCTCAGCCTTATCTTGTTAAAAAAGCGATTGATGATGCTATTTTAGTGGGTGATTTACCATTATTACAGATTATTACAATGTTGTTTGGTTGTTGTGTTTTGTTTGATTTTTTATCACGTACATTACAAGTGTTTTTGTTTCAATATATTGGTCAGAAAACGGTTCAGGATATTCGAGCTGATTTGTTTCAGCATGTTTTAAATCTTTCTGCTCGCTATTATGATCGTACTCCTTTAGGGGTTGTTACATCTCGTTTAACATCGGATATTGAATCCCTTAATGAAAGTTTTGCTAGTGGTTTGGTTACTTTATTAGCCGATTTGTTGACCTTAATAGGTATTATTGTTGTTATGTTTTTATTAAGTCCAAAATTAACGTTGATTACAATTTTGATTTTACCTCCTATGGTTGTAGTCGTAAATTTTTTTCGTATTAAATTGCGTGCTGCATTTGAGATGATTCGTACCACTTTGGGTAAAATGAATGGGTATATTCAAGAACAGTTTCAAGGAGTTTCAGTTTTACAGTTATTTCAACAAGAACAAGATAGTATTAAACGTTTTAAACGTTTGAATCAAACTTATAAACAATCCACATTATCATCGGTATCTTATGATGCTATGTTATATTCTTTGATAGATTCATTAAATTCTATTTTGATTGCGGTGGTGATCTGGTATGGATGGGGGCAATATCAAGCTGATTTTGTTACCTTAGGTGTTTTAGTTGCTTTTGTTGATTATATTCATCGTTTTTTTACACCTCTTAAAGAGATTTCTACAAAATTTGCTATTTTACAACATGCATTAGCTTCTTTAGATAAAATATTTTCGACGTTTGATATTCAAGATTATGTGCGTTCAGGCAAACAACGGTTAGTTTCTTTTGAGGGTAATATCACGTTTGATAATGTATCGTTTGCTTATAAAGGTTTTGAAGATAAAGTTGTGTTATCTGACGTCTCATTTTCTCTAAAAAAGGGGGATTTGTTAGCGCTTGTTGGTCCAACTGGTTCTGGTAAAACGACGGTCTTACGCTTATTAAGTAAACTTTATGATGGGTATACTGGTACTATTACGTTAGATTCTTATGATTTAGCTACATTAGATTTGGCTGATACAAGACGTTCTATTGCTGTTGTAAATCAAGAAACAACATTATTTTCTAATAGTATTGCCTTTAATATTACGCTTGGAAATTCTGCTATTAGCTCGGATGCTATGGTAGAGGCTGCTAAACAAGTAGCTATTCATGAGTTTATTATGAGTTTACCAGGTGGTTATGATTATTGTTTGGAAAAAGGAAACCAATCTTTATCAGCAGGTCAGGCTCAACTTATTTCTTTTGCAAGAGCTTTAGCTAGTGATAGTCCTGTTATTTTATTGGATGAAGCAACTGCTTCTGTGGATTCTGTTGCTGAAGAAGCGATTCAAAAGGGATTGGATGTTTTATTGGCGCAAAAGACGGCTATTGTTGTAGCTCATCGATTATCAACGGTTCAACATGCTGATATTATCCTTGCGTTTAATGAGGGGAAAGTAATAGAATGTGGTAACCATAAAACCTTGATAAAACAAGCTGGTTTTTATGCTAATTTATTTAATATGCAATTTGCAGGAATTTAATGATGTCACTACGATCTGTAAAGCAAACGATAACGCGCCATTATGATGATTTAGTATCTTTTTTAGATATGAACGGTATTGATTTGCAATTGCCTTTATATTCATCAGCTGATATTCGTATGAATGATGTTAAAGCAGCTGTGATTGATATGAATTTATTTCCTGCTGGATTTAATAACTTATGTCGTTTAAGTTATGATGAAATTCCATTGTTATTTAAAAAAACAGTGTCAAGTTTTTTGCCTAATTGTAAACGAATTTTAATTTTAGCTGAAAATCATACACGTAATACATTTTATTTGGAAAATGTTTTTGCTCTTAAAACGTATTTAGAAGATGCTTCTTATGAAGTGGATGTTGCTAGCTTGTTTGATGATTTAATGGAAGCTGAATGTAAGGATGGTTTCACTGAATTAGAAACAGCAACGGGGAATCATTTGCTTGTTTATAATCTTGAATTTTTACAGGATAAGTTGTCAGCATCTTATTATGATTTTGTATTATTAAATAATGATTTAATTCAGGGTGTTCCGGATATGCTAAAAGAAATTAATGTTCCTATATACCCTTCTTTAGCCGCAGGGTGGCATTCTCGTAATAAATCTCATCATTTTCAAGAAGTTAATCGAATTATGGAAAAAATTTCTGCTAAGTTTGATATTGATCCCTTTTTTTTAACTACGTTTTTTGTGGAATGTTCAAATTGTAATATTAATGATCAGGATGATCGGTTAGAACTTTATGAGAAAGCAAAAGAGTTGTTTTCTCAGCTCGAGCTGTCTTACCGTTATTATGGTATTGATCAAAAACCTCATGTGTTTATCAAAGCTAATAGTGGTTCTTATGGGATGGGTGTAATTTCCATTGATTCACCTCAAGCAATTTTAGATTTTAATCGAAAACAGCGTAATCAATTGACGAAAGGAAAGCAGGGGCAAGTTATTAATAATTTGATTTTACAAGAAGGGATCCCTTCTTCGTTACGTATTAATAATCAGGTTGCAGAACTTTGTCTATATTTTGCGAGTCGTCATTATTTAGGTGGTTTTTTTCGATTGAATTCTGAAAAATCAGATCGTGATAATTTAAATTCACGAGGTATGAGTTTTCAAAAAATGTGTGTAGATAATAATACTGATTACCCTAGTGATCGATTGGATATGATGCATGAGTATCCAATTATTGATGATTTGTATTTTTATCGATTTTTGGGATTAGTGTCGGTGTATGCTGCTCAACAAGAGATTAAGCAATTAGAAAATAGTTACGTATGAAAATTTTATTTTTAATGAAACCATTAGCTTATGTGAAGCCTGATAAGGATACATCTGTTTTATTGATGCAAGCGTGTCAGCGTTTGGGTCATGATATTTATTTTTTGCCTCAAGGTGCTACTTCTATTACTCCTGAGGGAATTGTATTTGATGTTGTTTTAATAGCTTGTACGGGCGATAAAGAGTCTCCTTTTGATGTTAGACAACGGGAGCGTCTTCATGAAAATGATGTTGCTGCTATTTTTATTCGTACTGATCCCCCATTTGATGATGCTTATTTACATGATATGTGGGTATTAGATCGGTTGTCTGATCGTGTTCGTTGTATTAATTCTCCAGCGGGGATTCGAACGGTTAATGAAAAGCTTTGGTTAACTCAGTTTCGTCATTTGATTCCAAAGACTTGGGTGACAACATCTCGTGATATGCTAGAGTCTGTCTTAGCTGAACAAGGTCAATTAATTTTAAAACCAACCAACGGATTTGGTGGTCAGTCGATTTTTTTGTTATCGCAAGAGGATGTTAATAAGCATGTTATTTTAGATACGATGTTTGCTAAAGCTACAGCTTATGTGGTTGCTCAAGAAGTGCTTGCTGATGCAGCTAATGGAGATAAGCGTATTTTATTATGTGATGGCGAGCCTATTGGTGCTGTTTTACGGGTACATCCGGCTCATGATCATCGTAATAATTTAGATGTTGGAGGCCAAGCCTTAGCGACAGAAATTACGGTTAGAGATCAGGCGATTATTGCTGAATTAAAACCAGCGTTATTGTCGCTTGGTTTACGCTTTGTTGGTATTGATGTGATTGGTGATTATTTGATTGAAGTTAATGTAACTTCTCCTACGTGTTTACAAGAATTAAATGCCTTGGATGGATATGCTCATGAAGATGATCTTGTGAACCGGTTTTTAGCTTAACTCGTGTGAGTTTATAGTTGTAATAATTATTTGATAAAAAAAATAATTGATCACATTTTCTTTATAATATTCTTTTTATGTAAAAGCTTTATTTATTGGGGTTTAGAGACAAAAAATTTTAGTTAATTTTAGCCGTTCTACTTATGCTTTGTAAACGATCGGGTGTGTTAAAAAAGTCTCATTTTTCAGAAAGGGAGCTATGTTTAAAATGAAAGTGATGTTTTTAGAATTATCAGAAGCTCTTTTATTGAATATCTCTTATTATATCTCGTAGTAAGATTCATATCATACATCCCTTTTTTATGTTTTAAACGTTCCGGTTTTGGATATTCTATTTTAATAAGCATATCTTTGACTGAATCGAGTGTTTTGATTAATTCATTAATTGCTGTTTTTGCTTTATTTTCTTCTTTATAATGTTCAATAACACCCTGCTTTAATACCCTCATAACTCTTTTCGTAAAATCCGAGTACTTTGCATCATCTAGACTTTCTGTCTCTTGTAGCATTGTTTCTATATTCGTCCATAAGGTCTTTACTTTAAAAAGGTTTATAAACTCTTTATATGATACTGCATTTTCTTTATTATTCGTTTTATTTGCCTTGTCCAAAATATTTTTTATATCCTCTTGTAAACTTTCCATCTCATCTTTAGTCATTATTCTGGCTGTAGTTTCACCCGTATCAATTATAGTGATAGGGCTTTTAGGGAGACGCGACGAAGAATGAGGATCTGCCGGTGGTTCTGCTGGAGGAGCTGCCGGTGGTTCTGCTGGAGGAGCTGCCGGTGGTGGTTGTGGTGGCAAAGGAGTCGTTTTTCGTATATATTTGGGTATAGGAGGGGGTATATTACTGGCTGGATTTCCATTACCACTAACAGACTTCATAATTTTATCCTCCCTCAAAAATCCCCCTAGGATTAATGAATTATTTTTTATTTTATATCCTAAGCGTAAATGTTTTTGCAAAACTTACACTTTATTTATACTCTATTCACTTAATAATCTGTTTTTAAACTTTTTTTACAAAAACGATATCATCAGATTTCTCGTCACGAGCAGCGAAGTATGTCATTTGGACAGCGTTTATTTATATATATAGACTATTTAGCTGTATTTAGTGACGGGTAATCTAATAATTGATTCAAAACAAGGGTTAATTTAACTATGCTACCCTTTTTATTAGACTTCCCTGATTAAATACTGTTTCTTAACCTGTTTTATAACTTAAAATATGAAACATTGATGGTGCGACAGGGTTATGGACAGTTTTTATTGAGTGGTTTTTGGATATGTATCGGATCCTTTTAAAAATGGATTTATATATCATTTAAGATTTCGAGAATATTTTTCAAAGCATGCATAGGGATAACATCGTTTTTATCCTTAGGCGATAGTACATTATTAGTTTGTGGAGAAGTATCCTTACTAGACAACCATTTCATAATTTCTGTTCTCTCATAAATATGACCATCCGTGGTTGCAACAGGATCAATAAGTTGACTTTGACTTATTGGACATTCAAGATTCGATTTAATCTCATTTAACACTCTTAATAATCTGTCTTTTTGTTCTTTCAACTTTTCAATACGGTTTTTTCTAACATGAGTTATCCTACTTCGTTCATTATCAATAGATTCTAATTCAGACTTTAAGCAAGTCTCAGTTACTTTGGATTCTTGAAGTAATTTTAAAATACTGTTTTCTTTAAATTTAATATACTCATCTTTACGGGTAATTGATGATTGAAATTGATGTTTTTGAAGAAATATAATTCCTAAAAGAAGCATTGTTGAGAGGTTTAATAGATAATAAATCATTAATAAATTCATGTTATTTTTCACATAGTCTGAAAATTCAGACAACTGTTCATAAAATTTAGATTTTTGTAACATTTTAATAGTTAAAGAAGTATTTCTAATTTTGAATAAATCCCACATATTATCAAATGTATTGTTAATATTTGGATGATCTAATAATTGGTATGCAATCTGATCTAATCCATTATTCAAAGCATGTAATAAAGGTTTATTATATGTATAAGGCAAAATCATTGATGTATTCTGAAGCTCATTCTCATTTGGATTAATTTGAGGATGAGATAGCAGTTTTTCAACTAAATCATCATGTTCTCTATGAATACATAATAATAAAGGGGTAATAAGTTCATAACGAAACTTTTCAAAAAGGAAAAAAAATGGATCAAACCCCTTTCTAATTAACTGATCTTGAATACGAACTAAATTATCATTAGGGTTGATTGATTGATCTTCTAGCAATAAGTCAATCAATTGGTTAATTTGCGGTTTGGAAAGGACATTTTCATGAACTGGGTTATAGCGACCAAATTGAATTTGATATACATGAGGATCAGATTGAATCATACTAATTTGATGCGCTTCAGGATTAGCCATAGTATGTTCAAAGTTTGGTAAGTCTTTTGTTGTTATAATAATTTGATGCCCTTCAGGATTAGCCATAGCTAATGAGCCGTATAAAACGTTAATTGTTTTATCTGGATATTTAAAGTTGTCAAATAAAATATCAATACCCCTACACATATCGGAAAATAATTTTAAACCATTATTATATTCTGGTGTTCTTCGATACGATGGAACTTTTTGAGCAAGACTCCCCAATCGATAGCATGTCGCATTTACAGTCCTAAATGGATGAGATAACATTTTAGGATTATGACCAAGAAATACAAAATAATCAAAAACTAAAGCAGAAGTTCGCCGATAACTAAATTTATCAGATGCTAAAAGTAAGGAATGAATTCGATTGAAATTAATTTTCTGATTTTGTTCTGCCAAAAACAAGTTTCGATCATTGTCTGATGTTTGAGATGAATCACCTTCAGTTATCTTAGCTTGAATTTTTTGATGTCGTCTTAAAACACAAGCATCTAAACAACCTTTTTTACAAAGTTTCTGACTATTTTCAGGGTTTAATTCAGCCTTACCTAAGAAATCATCACATGTAAGTTTGTTAGAATACGTTACTCCTAAAGTGGGATTATTAAACGGATGTGGGGTTGTAGCATAATTCGTAATTCCAGTAATAGTCATAAATACTCCAATTTATATGATTACCAACTATGTTAAATAGCTAGTAGATTTAAAGTGACCGCTAAATGAAGAACATTTAATAACACGGTCCTATTATAATTATTATCGGTTTAAATAAAAATAAATTTCATTTTTTTTCAAGTTTCTTAAACCTATTGTTTTCCTTGCATACATTAGCTCTTGAAATCATGGTTAATAATGGGATATTTACATTGCATAAATCGTGTTTGTTTTCAGGGTTTGTTTAGGTGGTTTTGTTAGGATTTTATAAAGGGACTTTTTCAACAGCCCTCATCGTTTATGAGACAAAAAAGGGGGCTAAAAAATATAATTGAAATTTTTGTCTCTAAAACACGATAACTAGATATATCCTTTTATTTCAAGATTTTATCTAGATTATCGTTAAAATGTATTAAATAATTTTAGTTAAATTACTTTTAATATTATTTAATATTTTATTTAGCAATAGGATTGTTTTCAATAGATAAGGCTTTTTCATAAACCCAAATTCCATTAATACGTTTAAATAAACTACTTTCTTTAACAGCAAATGGTTTGGTTGATTCTTTTGTTTCTAAACAGGTAACGATAAAATTAATTGTTCCTTCGTTATCAAATTCATCTCCCTTATTTTTGTTAAGAATATGTAATGATTTCCATTGGATAGGGCTATGTAAAATGAAATTTTCATCATAGGCTTTTATCGCAGGTTCAATCATGGTTTGTTTGATAAAGCTAGGTAGTTTGTATACAAATGCTGTATAGCGTGCTCGTAGTAAATGTTCGGTAGTAGGTATTTTGCTTGGATCTTTATGGTAACGTTGGCAACAGTCTTGATAATTTTTTTTGGATTGACATGGACATGGTTCAGGTTTCATTAATTAAATTTTATCATGCTATTGTTGTATTGACAGGTATTTTACACCTTTGTACCGTATAAGTATGATTGATGAACTATTATTATATTCAGCTCACTATTGCCCTTATTGTCATAAGGTAGAAAATTTTTTAGCCGATCACAATATTACTGTTAAAACAGTATACTTTGATGATGATTCATCATTAAGAGATGAGTTAGCTAATTTGGGTGGCAAGGCTCAGGTTCCTTGTTTAATTATTAAAGGAGTGCCTTTATATGAGTCTGAGGATATAATACAATGGTTTAAGGAGAATTATTAATGTTAGTTAATGAGATAAAGCAAACTATATTAGAGGAGCTTCCAGAGGCACTTGTTTATGTGATGGATCCTAATAATGATGGTGAACATTTTGAGGCTATTGTTGTTTCTGATACGTTTCGTGATTTATCATTAGTAAAACAACATCAAGTTGTCATGACAGCGTTAACAGATAAATTTGCAACGTCTGTTCATGCCTTAGCATTAAAAACGTTTACTCCAGAAAAATGGGAGTTAGCAAAAGATCGTTATAAAGGAGTTCAGTAATATGACAGAACAAATTATTAAAAATCAAATTGAAGAAGATATCAAAGCAAATAAGATACTTTTATTTATGAAAGGAAATAAAATGGCGCCACAATGTGGTTTTTCTGCTCAAGTTGTTCATATTTTAAATAATGTTGGGGTTGAGTATGAAACACGAGATGTATTACAAGACGAAGAGCTTCGACAAGGTATTAAAGATTATACCAATTGGCCAACAATTCCTCAGCTTTATGTGAATCAAGAATTTGTAGGTGGTTGTGATATTATTACTGAAATGTTTCAATCTGGGGAATTACAAAACCTAATTTCATCTTAATTTTATATGACTACGGCTTGGGTTAGCTCATTACTTCAATGGTTTAATGAGTCTCAGCGTGAAATGCCTTGGCGATCTCATCCTTCACCTTATCACACTTGGATAAGCGAGATTATGTTACAGCAAACGCAAGTTGTAACGGTTATCCCCTACTTTCAACGGTTTATTCAATCGTTTCCATCGATAGAATCTCTTGCAAAAGCAGATCAAGATGACGTGTTAAAACATTGGGAAGGGCTTGGTTATTATTCACGTGCTCGTAACCTTCATAAAGCAGCTCAAGTTCTTGTTGATTCTTATCATGCTGTGATGCCTAGTGATTTTGAGGAATTACAATGTTTACCTGGTATCGGTTTTTATACAGCTGCAGCAATTTCATCAATTGCTTTTGAAAAGCCTGTTCCTGTTGTCGATGGAAATGTATTACGTGTTTTTACTCGTTTTTGGGGTATTTATGATGATATTCGTCATAATCAGGTTAAAACGATGTTATTTCATAAACTTGAATCGTATATTAAAGAAGCTAAACCGTCTGATTTTAATCAGGCCATTATGGAATGTGGTGCGCTTATTTGTCAGCCTCAATCGCCTTCGTGTACGGTGTGTCCTTTGCAACAGGATTGTTTTGCTTATGCACATCATAAACAGGCAGAATTACCGGTAAAATCACCCGCTAAAAAATCACCTACGTTAGATGTAGTTGTTGGTGTTGTTATTTATGATAATCAATTATTAATTGCGAAACGTCCTGATGATAAGATGCTTGGAGGGCTATGGGAATTACCAGGAGGTAAGATTGAAGCTAAGGAAAGTCCAGAGCAAGCCTTGCAACGAGAATTAAAAGAAGAGGTTAATTTAGATGTTTGTGTGGGAAAAAAATTAGCTTCTGTTAAGCATGCCTATTCACATTTTAAAATTAATCTTCATGCTTATGAATGTGAGATTATTCGAGGTGTTCCGGTTGCTTTGTCAGGAACAGAAATTAAATGGGTGTTTTTTGATGATTTAAAGCAGTATGCTTTTCCAAAAGCAACTATTAAGGTTTTTGAAAAGATGATTGTTAATGATTCTCACCTTTTTAAAAAAGTTGCTAATATTAAACTATGATTTATTGTAAGCTAATAATTTACTATTTTGTTATTTAGAATAAAATTTGTTTAATTTGAATTGCTAGTTTTTATAATTCGTATATAACGGGTCCTGAAACAGGATCTGTTACACCAAGATCATTTGATAATAATTCTAATTTATCTCTAATGCTATCTAAAAATTCGATCATTTTAGGTCTAGCGTTACTGATATGGGTTTCAGATTCCCAAATACCAACAGCACAGCCTGTATTTTCTCCTGTTTTAATTACAAAGTGTTGTAGTAATCCTTCGTAATCAATTTGATTTTTAAAGCTTGCAATAAGATTATCAAATTCACCCTTTTTTGCTTTCCATCGAACAACATTTGAATATTTCATCACGACCTCCTAATATTATCTAACTTAAGTATAGAAGGGAAACTAGCTATTTCGAAATGACAAAATTTTTCAAATTAAGGTTTTAAGACAGTTTTTAGTTTTTTTAGATGATTAATGGGAGTCAGATCGGTAACCTTTGTTTGTCTTAAATCTAGAATTTCTAAATGCTTTAAGTTTTTTAATGCGTTGATGTTAGTAATAGGTGTTTTGAATAAATGCAAAACTTCTAATTTACTAAGGGATGCTAATGGATTGATATTGGTTATTTTTGTGTCTGATAAAAAGATGACTTGTAGATTTGTTAGTGCTTTTAATGCTTCGATAGTATTGATGTTTGTGTTTGATAAATAAACTACCTGTAAATCAAGTAATGTTTTTAATGGATTAAGATTGTTAAGTTTTTTTCCTCCAGATAAGGATAATTTATTTAATTTTTTAAGATTTTTAAGTGGGCTAATATCGCTAATTTGAGATCTGAAAATAGCTAGTTTTTCTAAGTTTATTAATTTTTCTAATGGATCTATAGTGTTAATATGAGTTCCCCATAAATAAAGTTCTTGTAAATTGTTTAAATTTTTTAAGGGAGAAATATTGTTAATGTTTTTTCCTGAAATGGCTAATTTTTTTAGTGTGTTTAAGTTTTCTAAAGGGGTTAGATTTGTAATATTTGTTTTCCATAAATAAAGTGTTTGTAGGTTTTTATAATTACGGATAGGGTTTAAATTATTTATTTTAGTTTCATCTAAGTTTAATAATTTGATATTTGTTAGGTTTTTTAATGGATCAATGTTGGTAATATTTGTTTTATGTAAGGTTAACTCAGTAAGGTTTGGACAGATATTACTAATTTTTTTTAGGGTCTCATCATTACATACTGGAATTGTTAGGCAGGTGACATTTTTTAAGGTTTCATAATAGGTGTCGTTTGTTAAGAGATGATTTAATTCATCTATAGTTTGTATGGATTTAATTAAGTTGTTTAATGTTATCTTTTTGGTATCTTTTTTTTGTGTTGTTGATGTCATTTATTTAGGTTTATTTAATTTTTTTGAAATGGTGATTGCTAGTGTTACAGTAATGGCAAAGAGTAAGACGACTAATAATGCCCAAATGCCACTAAATAAATTTTTCATATAAACGGTGAAGATAATGGCAACTAAGAAAAAGAATGGGATTTCATTAATAAGTCGTAATTGCCATGCTTTTGGAGTAGGTTCATTATTAGCTAATCGAATTCTTAATTTATTAATATAAAAGTTATACATAATAAATAGAACTACTAGCATAAATTTCATATGCATCCAGCCTTCTCGAAAGGCTCCAATTTCTATACCTAAAGCTGTGCCAAATCCAAATGTTAAAATCATGGATGGTAACGTGATGATATACCAGACACGTTTAGCGCCTCCTTTGGTTAATTCAATATTATCAGGACTGTTTTTTTGAATAGCTTCTTTTTGGTAAATTAGCATTCTTCCTAAAAAAAAGATTCCAGAAAACCAAGAAACCATGACAATAACGTGAATGGCTTTTAAATATAAAATTGTCATAAGTTAATATTATATAAATATTTGTTCTATTAGGCTAATAAAATATTGTTATTATGATATGCTTTTATTATGCAATCAGATTTATTTAAAAAGTCCTTTACTGTTTATTTTGCAGACACGGATGCAGCACAGGTTGTGCATCATTCACGATATATTATCTGGTTAGAAGCTGCTAGAATTGATTTTTTAGATTATATCGGGTGTTCTTATGTATCTTTACAAGAAAAGAAGATTGGGTTGATGCCTGTATCTATTGATATTAATTATCATAAACCTTTATTATTTGGAGATCGTTTTGATATATATATTTCTGTAGACTCATTAAAGCATACTCATGTATCTATAAAAGGTGATGTTGTTCGGGGAACAGATCTTTGTTGTACGAGTTTGGTTAAGTTGGCTTGTGTTGATGAAACAAACTGGAAACCAATGAGAATTCCTTCTTATTTAAAGGAAGCTTTTTTTAATTAGTTAATCTCTTCTACTTTGTAGTTTTGCTAGTAATCGCAAGATTTCGATGTATAACCAAATTAAGGTTACCATTAGACCAAAAGCTGAATACCATTCCATATATTTAGGAGCTCCATTTTCTGCTCCTTGTTCAATAAAGTCAAAATCCATCACTAAGTTCAAAGCTGCAATTCCAACCACAACTAAACTAAGTCCAATACTAATTAAGCCACTTCCGTGAAAGATGTTCATAGACATACCAAACATACTTAAGATAAAGGTTGCAAAATAAAATAAACAAATGCCTCCTGTTGCAGCAGCAACACCTAATTTAAAGTTTTCGGTTACCTTAATCATCCCTGATTTATAAGCACCTAATAAGCAAAATAGTGTAGAAAATGTTAATCCTACAGCTTGAATAACGATTCCAGGATACATTGCTTCAAAGGTAGCGGATAAACCTCCGATAAATAGTCCCTCAAAGGCTACATAGGCAGGTGCGGTAATATGCGCTATCTTTTTTTTGAACATAGTAATAATAGCTGTAATAAGACCAAAAATACCTCCCATCATCATTAATCCAGTTACGTTATAACCTAAGAAATATCGATTCCATGTAAATGATGCGACAATGGTTAAAATTAGTAAGAGAACTGCTGTTTTATTGACGGTTCCTTGAATGGTCATGCTTTCTGAATCTGTCATAGCATACTCATTATTGAATATTGATGCATTTAAAGCTGGATTTGATGATTTTATCATTAAAAATCTCCTTATATTTTCTAATAGATAATTATAACTAAAATTGTTTATTTAGCAATATAACTTTCTCTTAATTTAAGTATGTTTTTTAATGCTTTAAAAATATACTTTTTCTAAATAACCTAAAAATTTAAAAATACGTAATATTCGTAAAAATTTTAAACTTTTAACACCAAGTAAGGTTAATATCCCAGGAAAGAAAACGCTTATGTATGTGGGTATAATAGCGATTAAGTCAATTATTCCGAAAAAGCTATAGATATAATTTGATTTTTTTTTCAGACAATATATTTTTAAGATGTATTCTATTGTAAATATAATGGTAAATAGCCATTCTAATAGTGCAAAAAACATCTCATAGTCTGGATAACTTGTTTCTAGTATTAGACATAATGTACTTAGGATGATGAAGCAGTTTAAACAGTAGTCACATTGTTTTCCTGCAATTGATTGAGGATCAAAAAAACATTGAAATAGTTGTTTTTTGAAATTTTTTAATGTGATTTTTTTGTAATAATTTTTTAGAAATAGAATCATTTTAATTGCGATCATTCCACTTATTGTATCGTTTTAAACGTGTTTTTTTTGTTTGTAAAATTTTTTAGGTCTATTTCTTGTTTAAGTTTTTTTTATATTATAAGTAGGTATTGCTATTGCGTATGGATTTTAAATCGTTATAATTAAATGTAATGATATTTTTATGATATTTAAATTTGTGACATTAGTTTATTAAATGCAAAGGAGTTCATTGTGGGTAGTCAAAATTTAAGTCAAACATTGGAGGCAACTGTGTATACGGATATTCAATCAACATTAGCGGATCAAGCGGAGTATTTATTAGGACATCAATCTATAGCTATTACACGTGATAGATTACATTTACCAGGTCCTGATTTTGTCGATCGTATTTTTTTTCCATCGGATCGTAATGCGCGAGTACTTAGTAATTTACAACGTTTATTTAATTCGGGTCGGTTAGCAGGTACCGGATATTTATCTATTTTGCCAGTTGATCAAGGGATAGAGCATTCTGCAGGCGCATCATTTGCTCCTAATCCAGATTATTTTGATCCTGAAAATATTGTAAAATTAGCAATCGAAGGTGGTTGTAATGCTGTTGCTTCTACGCTTGGTGTTTTAGGTTCTGTTTCTCGTAAATATGCTCATAAAATTCCGTTTATTTTAAAGTTTAATCATAACGAATTTTTATCGTACCCTAATACGTTTAATCAAATTTCATTTGCATCTGTTGATCAGGCTTATGATATGGGTGCTGTTGCCGTGGGTGCTACTATTTATTTTGGATCGCCTGAATCTGAACAACAAATTCAAGAAGTGAGTGCTTTGTTTGAATATGCTCATGAAAAAGGAATGGCTACTATTTTATGGTGTTATTTGCGAAATAGTGATTTTAAGACGGCTGATAATGATTATCATACGGCAGCTGATTTAACAGGCCAAGCAAATCATTTAGGTGTGACGATTCAAGCTGATATTATTAAACAAAAATTACCAGAAACAAATGGTGGTTTTAATGCGATTAAATTTGGTAAAACACACCCTAAGGTTTATTCCGAATTATCATCGGATCATCCTATTGATTTAACTCGGTATCAAATAGCGAATTGTTATATGGGTCGTGCCGGACTTATTAATTCGGGTGGCGCATCAGGTGATAATGATTTGCAAGATGCTGTTGCTACGGCTGTTATTAATAAACGTGCAGGAGGTATGGGGCTTATTTCTGGACGAAAAGCGTTTCAAAAACCTTTAGGTGATGGTATTCAGTTGTTAAATGCAATTCAGGATGTTTACCTTTGTGATGAGGTTTCTATTGCTTAAATCAGGTTAAACAGCTTAATATATGGGTATTATTGTATTAGGTGATGATTAAATGAGCGATTGCGGTAATGTTCAAAAAGTATTTGTTCCTTCTTCTGAAGAGGAAAAAGAGCATTTAGAGACAATTTCTGGACTAGAGATATCCGAACGTGCAGCTGAACGAATTGTCTTTTTTTGTAAGTCAGAAAAAAAAGATCCAGCTGAATTTGGGTTAAGAGTGTCTGTTGTAAAAGATGGTTGCTCCGGTAATTCTTATACTATGGATTTAGGTAGTGTCGCTGATGCAAAAGAAAATGGTGATAAGATTTTTGTGGCTCATGGAGCAACTGTTATTGTTGAAAAATTAAGTTATTTATTTGTGGTAGGTTCTCGTGTTGATTATCATGAATCATTGTTAGCCTCTGGCTTTCAATTAGTTAATCCTAATATTAAACGATCATGCTCATGTGGTAGTTCGTTTGCTGTGTAGTTTTAAATTTATTTAGAGTAGTTTTATTATTTTAAACTCTTAATAAGATATATTATATTGTATACTTTTGATAACTTAAGGTTATTTTATGAAAACAATTGTATGCTTATCATCCCAAGGTTGGAACTCAGATTTATGGACGAATAAACAACATATTATGAGTCGTTTTGCCAAAAAGGGTTATCGTATTTTATACGTAAATAAAGAGATACGATCGTTTTTTGAATGTTGTTATTATAGTATGTTTAAAAAGTCCAAAGAATTTCCATATTTTGGGGTATATGATTTAACTGAGGGTGTTTCTTTTGCTAATTCTTATTCCTTATTATTTAAAAAGAAGCCTGATAAGCAACGTTTTAATGCGTATGGTTTTAAGCTTAAATTAATTCAGCCTTTTTTTGATCAATGTGATGATGATACGATTGTTTGGATTTATCATCCTGGTTATGGTGAATTCTTAGATCTTATTCCAAAAAAATGTCGAATTATTTATGATTGTGTTGATGATTATAAGACATTTCCTGAATTTTCATCGCCATTAGATCAAGAATGGATTAATACATCTGAACAAGCAATTTTAAATCGTTCAGATGTTGTGTTTGCTACCTCAAAGCCTTTATATGATCGATTAACATCTGTTCATCATAATACACATTATGTTCATAATGTGGGTGATTATGATCATTTTAATCAGGTAGTTACGAGAGTTTATCCTAAACCAAAATCTCTTCAAAGATTAAGGGGGCCTATGATTGGTTTTTTTGGAGCTTTATCTGATTTTAAGGTTGATTTTAACTTGCTTATTAAGATGGCTCATACCTTTCCGGATTATCAGTGGGTTTTAATGGGGCCTTTTGATCAATCGGCTTTAGAGAAAAGGTATTTGGAACTTTTTCAACTTAGTAATATTCATTTTTTGGGAAAGATTGCTTATTTAGAACTTCCTTCTTATTTATATCATATGAATGCTTTGATGATTCCTTATTGTCTTAATGAGCATACAATGCATGTGTTTCCGATTAAGTTTTTTGAAGCTTTAGCTACAGGCAAACGTTTATTTATAACTAACTTACCTGCACTAAAAGATTATTATGATGTTGTTGATCTGTTTGATGAGTATACTATTAAGTCTGTGTTTGCTAATCTGACTTATGAAGACGATACTCGTTTGCAAAACCAATTACAATTAGCCAAAAAGTTTTCATGGGAATATCGGGTTGAGCACTTATTAGCAGCTGTATTTTCTTGAGATAAATTAAACTAAAATCATGATAATTAGTGTTTAATAGTTATGTTGTTGTGATAAGGTGATATAATGTTGTGTTTACATGATAGTGTTGATATATATGTTATGATTTAATAGTTTATGTTAAAAGTTCTTCATATTAGTACTCCGAATGTTGTATACCCTCTTACAGGATATGGAGGTACTCAGCGAGTGTCTTGGGATTTAGCTGAAGGTCAATTCTCTCAAGGGAAGTATGTTTTAATGGCAACACCACGAGGGTCAACCTCATCTATTCTTCCTCTTGTTGTTATTGATAAATTTAAGTCTCTTCATCGACATTCTGGTAAGGACCTTCGTCGATTTTATCGGCTAATATCAGAAACGCTTCCTTTTTCATTTGATGTTATTCAAGGTCATGGTTATGGCATTTCTCATTGTTTAGATTTTTTTCCTAATACTTCTCTTGTTACAACAATCCATGGTCATCAAGAACCGCTTCCTGACAAGCCTGTTCATGGTGTTTTTATTAGTAATTCTCAAAAAAAAGAGTATGAACGTTATTACAAGCGGTCATTTGATTATCCTGTTATTTACAACCCTATTCATTTTGAGCAGTTTTCATATGATGATCAAAAAGAAGATTATTTGATTTTTATGGCTAAAATAGATTGGGATGTTAAAGGGATTGATGTTGCTATTCGTGTTGCTGAAGCAACTCGAAATAAACTGTATATTTGTGGTCCTGGTATGACTAGAGCTGTTAAAAAAAAGTTGTCAGATTATATTGTATATAAGGGAGAGGTATTTGGTAAACAAAAAGTAGATTTATTAAAAAAAGCAAAGGCTATTTTATACCCTACTCAGTGGCCAGAACCTTTTGGTTTGGCTCCTGTTGAGGCAAATGCATGTGGAACACCTGCTATTGTATTTAATAATGGTGCTATGCCAGAGGTGATCCAGCATGGTATTACAGGATTTATTTGTAATACAGAAGCTGACATGATAGCTACAGTTAAGAAAATTTCTGAATTAAGTTCTCAATGTATTTATGAATCTGCTTATAAACGATTTAATCATCTTCATATATCAAAGCAGTATTATGATTATTATGAATCATTAATGTGATGGTTTTGTTAGATATTATTATAACTTTTTGATTTTTTGATATACACGTATACTATTTAATATGAAAGATTTTAATTCTTTACTGTTAATTAGTTTTGTTAAAAATCGTTTTGAAGATGGTGATTATTCGGGTGTTCCTCGTTTTGATTGGGAACTACGTAAAGTATTTTCTAATTTAGTTAGCTTATCAGATTGTTTTTATTCTCGATTGTATTTGTTTTATCTTTCATTATTTTTTTCATCAAAGACCGTTGTTATTACTTGTAATGAACTTTCACTTGCCGTTCCAAAAAAGTTAAATACTATTGTTGTTCATCATGGGGTTGCGCAAACTCACTTTGATAGAGATGAACAATGGCGTGATTCGGAAGCGCAATTATTTTGTCATGCTCAAGAAAAGATGTATAAATTACCTAATCGTATTTTTGTATCTCCTTCAATGTGGTGTGCTAATGAATTTTCTAAACATTATAATGTAAAAACGGCTTGTGTTATTCCTCATTGGGTAGAGCCTATTAAGAAAGATCCGATAGATGCTACAAAAAAACCTATTATTTTAGGAGATTGGCGTAGTTATAATAAGGGAGATTATCTTATTGATACATTAAAAGAAAGGATGCCACACGTTGAATTTTTGCAGCTTAAGTGTACGTATTATACTAGAAAGAGTTTTTATGAAAAAGCTAGTTTATATTTATGTCTAAGTTTGTCTGAAGGGGGGAGTTATTCGATGGCGGATGCAGAATCTGCAACTCTTCCTATTCTTACGACGGATGTAGGTAATTATAATGAGTTTGAGTGTGATGCTATTTCTTGGAAAGATAGAGATAATATAGACTTATTAGAAAATAAATTATCTCAGTTATTAACTCAATCGAAATCAAGCTCTTTTTATGATACATGGACGTTTGATGATTGGTCAGATGCTTGGAAAAAGGTAGTGTCACGTTTTTATGACTCCCATTAAACTTGTTTTTTTAATTGCTCTTAAACAAGAAGTTCCTGAATTTTTAGTTACTACTAAGGGATGTGCCAGTGTTTCTTTAAAGGCGTTATTAGCCGGTGATTTTCGTGTTTTAGAGGATACATCATTATCAGTATTGAGTATTGTAACTGGAGTGGGTCGAGATGCTAGTATTAAAGCTGCAACTTGGGTTAAAGAGTATTTAAAACCCTATCAGGTTATTAATTTAGGTTCTGCTGGATCTCAATTGAAACATATTGCTATGGGTGATTTTGTTTTGGCTTCATCTGTAACATCTCAAGAAAGTTCCCCTATTGCTTGTTTAGATCGATTACCTGTATTGGGCGATTTGTCTGCTTCTATTTCTTTAGTTAGTTTAGGTTCTGTTTGTCATATTGGTGATGAGATTAATACAGATGTGGTTGATATGGAAGCGTATTGGCAAGCACAAATTTTTTTAACATCTTCGATTGCTTTTTCGTCAGTTAAATATATTACTGATACTAATGATGAGATTACTCGACGTGATATTACAAAGCAATTTCCTTCTTTAAGGGATTGTTTTAATAATTTTTTTCAACCTATAGTAGCTAGGCTTAGTAATTGTTTTGATTATTCTATTTCTGTTGTGATTCCTACTTATAATCGAGCTTCATTGGTTGTTCGTGCTGTTGAATCGGTATTACAGCAATCTTATCCATGTGATTGTATTGTGATTGATGATGCATCAACGGATGATACGTTAGATCAGTTATCTGTTTTTGGTAATAGGATTCAAATTGTTTCATTGTCTAAAAATCAAGGGGTTTCAGCCGCTCGTAATCAAGGTGTTTTGCTTTCTAAAACACCTTGGATTGCTTTTTTGGATTCGGATGATGTTTGGAAACCTGATAAATTAGCTAAGCAAGTTGCTTATTTGAAACGGCATCCTTTGTTTGATATTACTCAATGTGATGAGGATTGGATTTGGAAGGAAAAACCGAAACAGAAAAAAGTATATCATTTAAAACAAGAAGGTTGGTTTTTTCATCGTTGTTTAGAACGTTGTTTAATTAGTCCATCGGCCGTATTGCTAACAAAACGTTTGTTTGATGATTATAATGGGTTTAATCCTGATTTACCTGCTTGTGAAGATTATGATTTATGGTGTCGTATTGCCCGTGATTATCCTGTTGGGTTTAATAGGGATGTTGGTATGGTTAAATATGCTGGCCATGCTAATCAGTTGTCAGCATTACCTTTTCTTGATCAATATAGGCTTAAGACGTTATCATTTTTGTATGATCAAGAAAAAAATATGGTTTATAAATTGTTGATTGTTACGTTATTGATGCTTAAAGAGCGTATTGTTTCTCAAGGAAAATTAAAACGCTTAGCTACTCAGAATAATGTAATTTTATGATAGGTTTATTATGACTGCTCAGATTGTATTTGCGATACTATTTAGTTTTTTATTATTAAAACCCAATCCTCAAGGGTTAAATTATCAGGGTGATTTACATTATGTTTCTGATGTTAATTTTCATTATGATTTAACTTATATGGATCAAGGGGAACAGAAGGTTGAACAACAGATATTTGAACAATTTTTTATGGCGATTGATGAAGCTGAAACTTTTATTTTGATGGATATGTTTTTATTTTATGATTCTATTAAAACAAAGTCTCCTCATATTTTGATTGCGACTGACTTAACAAATCGCCTGATTGCTAAAAAGAAAGATAAGCCTGATATTGATATTGTTGTTATTACGGATCCTTTTAATACAAGTTATGGGGCAGATATACCAGAGCATTTAGAGAGACTTAAAGCAGCTGGTATTGCTGTGGTTATTACGGATTTAAAGAAATTAAGAGACTCTAATCCTTTGTATACCACTATTTGGCGTTCTTGTATTCAGTGGTTTGGTACAAAAGGGAAAGGCTGGTTACCTAATGTTGCAGATCCAGATGGGGATAAAGTGACGTTACGGTCTTATTTATCCTTATTAAATTTTAAGGCAAATCATCGGAAAGTTTTATTAACGGATAAAATTGGTATTATTGGCTCAGCCAATCCGCATGGATTAAGTAGTATTCATTCTAATATTGCTTTTTCTTTTAAGGGTCCTATCTTAGCTGATCTTGAAGAAAGTGAACGTGCTGTACTGACATTTTCTGATTTTTTATGGCCAAGTTATTTGGATGGTGACCAAGTTAGTACAGGTAATGTTGGTATTCAGTTGATAACAGAAAAAAAGATTAAAGATCAATTAATTAGGTCTTTTGATTCAACTGTGGAAGGAGATTCAATTGATATTGCTATGTTTTATTTGTCTAGCAGAGGTATTATTCGATCTTTAAAAAGAGCGGCGAAGCGTGATGTTACTATTCGATTGATTTTGGATGCTAATAAAGATGCTTTTGGTAGACAGAAAGGTGGGGTTCCTAATAGACCTGTCGCTGCTGAATTAGTTCGCAGATCAAAACAAGATATTCAGGTTCGTTGGTATAATACACAAGGAGAGCAGTTTCATTCTAAGTTGGTTCTTGTTTCTCAGTCTGATAGGATTACTATTTTTGGGGGATCTGCTAATTTAACACGTCGTAATATTCATAATTATAATTTAGAAGCTAATGTTAAAATTATGGCGGATAAAGATTCCTTAATTGCCAGTGAAGTTACGTCTTATTTTAATGACTTATGGCTAAATAGAGGTGGATCTTATACGCTTGATTATGATGTTTATAAATCTAATAGTATTTTGAAAACAGTTAGATACCGTTTTCAAGAGTTTTCAGGATTAAGTACGTTTTAATTGTGTTTTTATGAAGGTGTTTTAACTAGGCTGTATCGTTTTTCGATATAAGTGTTTAGGATAGTAATAAATTGATCTTTAATATCATCACCTTTTAGAACAGTTAATAGATCGCCATCTTGGTAAACAGGAATGCTGGGTGCTTCTGAACTTCCTGGTAAACTGATACCAATATCAGCTTGTTTACTTTCACCTGGTCCATTTACAACGCAGCCCATGACGGCGATGGTTAAGGTTTCGACACCTGGATATTTTTGTTTCCATGTTTTCATGTTTTGTTCGATGTAACTTGTAATATCTTGTGCTAAGTAAACAAATTTATCGGAGTTTGTTCGTCCACAACCTGGACAACTGGTAACCATGGGCATAAAAAAACGTAAGCCCATTGATTGTAATAAGGCTTTACAAGCATTAACTTCTTGGGCTCTACTTTTACCTGGTTCAGGTGTTAAGGAAATACGAATAGTATCTCCAATTCCTTGTTGTAATAAAATGGCTAGTGCAGCTGATGAAGCAGCGACACCTTTCATACTGCTTCCGGCTTCTGTTAATCCTAAATGGAGGGCGTAATCACAGCGTTCAGCTAATTTTTGATAGACATTAACCATATGTTGAACATCAGACATTTTGACACTTAATATAAGTTTGTTTTTTGGCATTCCTATTTTTCTTGCAAATGCGGCACTTCGTAATGCACTTTGTATCATTGCTTCAGCAAAAATTTCTTGGGCATCTTTTGGATCTGCTTCTGCTGCATTTGTTGTCATAAGTTCTGTTAATAGTTCTTGGTCTAATGATCCTCCATTCACACCAATTCTTACTGGCTTATCGTTTTTTAATGCAATTTCAATCATTTGAGAAAAATTACTGTCATGTTTATCTTTTTTACCAACATTGCCAGGATTAATACGGTATTTATCTAAATAACGTGCTGATTCAGGGTATTTAGCTAATAAAATATGGCCATTATAATGAAAATCACCGATTAGTGGTGCTGTATAGCCATCACTACGTAATGTTTCTGCAATTTTTGGGATTGCTTCCATGGCTTCATAATCGTTAACGGTTAGCCGAATGAGTTCTGATCCGGCATCTTCTAATTCTTTAATTTGTTTAATGGTTGCCTCTATATCGGCTGTAGGTGTGTTTGTCATCGACTGAATAACTACGGGATGCTTAGATCCCATATTTACGTTATTAATCTTAATTGTTTCAGTATAACGTCTATCCATTATGGATTGATTATCATCGTTCTTGTTTAGATTGTCAAATTATTGTGTTTATTTATGGTGTATTTAAATAAGAAATTACATTCTGAATTGTTGCCGGTAACTTTAACTTCCCATTTTTTGTTTATTTTTTTAGAAAATGTTATTTTAATGTTATTCAAATTTAAATCTTCTACTTGACTTATACTTTTTTGAAGTATTATTTGATCTGTTTTTGCCAGTGGTTTTAAAAATTTTTTAACACTTATAGTGCCTTTTTCTGTTTCAATAAATTTAATTTTTTTGGTTTTTGATTTTATATTCATTACTTTTATTCCAATATTATTTTATGTTTTGGATATACTATATTGTAGTATATTTCTATTTTTTATGTAAGATTTAGTTTACTTTTTATTTTATTTTCTATGTTTTTATAGGTTGATTAATGTGGTTTTTTCGATACATTATTTAATTTTAATTATTCGTTTATAGATTTAGAGACTATAATAAAAAAAGTGGTGATATATGGCTAATAATAAACTCAATGATAAAGATCCAATGGAAGTACATATTTCTAAGTTTGCATCTGCTTCTGGTGGTGGTTTTTTTAAAACGGCAATGAATGATAAAAAGTTTATGGAAAAAGTTAGTAAATTACTACTTGCTGGGAATAAAAATAATAATACGTTATCTCAAGGGTTATCTAAGATGCTTTCTAAGAAATAATGATTATTTTTAGAATTTAATTGTGTTATTTAATTTGTTAATTATTCATTAACTTGAAATCTTTTTTAAGTATGTATTGCAGGTTTGAATAACACGTCTTATACTTAGCAAATGCTTTTAACTGATGATTTAACGTTAGCTTTTTCAGGTAATGTGCTATTTGAACATGTAAATGCTAAATTTTTGCCTGGGAACTGTTATGGTTTAATTGGAGCAAATGGTGCAGGAAAGTCTTCTTTTTTGAAGATTTTAAGTTCTGATTTAGATCCATCCAATGGAAAGGTTATTTATGATTCTGGTTTACGTATTTCTGTTTTAAAGCAGGATCAGTTTGCATATGACTCGTTTCAGGTTATTGATACCGTTATTATGGGGCATAAAGCTTTGTATAAGGTGTATGCTGAACGTAAGGCTATTTATGATAAAGATGAAATGACTGAAGAAGATGGCATTCGGGTTGGTGAATTAGAAGATCAATTTGCGGATATGGATGGGTATAATTTAGAAGCAGAGGCTGAGAAAATGTTAAGTGAGTTGGGTCTTTCTGAATCACTTCATGAAAAGACTATGGAAGAACTTGAATCGGGTCAAAAAATACGTGTGTTGTTAGCTCAGGCGATTTTTGGTGATCCTGATATTTTGTTATTAGATGAACCTACCAATCAATTGGATTATCAAAGTGTTTTATGGCTTGAAAACTTTTTGTTAGAGTTTCAAAAGTTAGCGATTGTGATTTCTCATGATCGTCATTTTTTAAATAAGGTTTGTACTCATATTGCTAATTTAGATTATAAAAAATTAGAAATTTATGTTGGTAATTATAGTTTTTGGGAGCAGTCTAGCCAATTGGCTATGAAGCAGAAAAAAGAAGATTTTAAACAAAAAGAAGATAAAGTTAAGGAATTAGAAGAATTTGTTCGTCGTTTTAGTGCAAATGCTTCAAAATCAAAACAGGCTACATCAAGAAAAAAGTTGATTGAAAAATTAAGGCCAGATGCGATTCCAGAAACATCACGTCGTTATCCTTATATTAATTTTTCTGTTGAACGGCCTTGTGGAGGAAAAATTTTAGTTGTTAATGATGTTTCTTATAGTGTTAATGGAGTTACTTTATTAAAGAATGTTTCTTTTACATTAGATCATAAAGATAAAGTTGCTATTTTAGGTGATAATTCCTTATCTAAGACAGCTTTGTTAGATGTCTTAGCGGGTACAGTATCTCCTGATACGGGTACCATTGAGTGGGGAGATACAATCACTTATGATTATTTTCCCAAAGACCATGCAAGTTTTTTTACTAAAAATGTAGAACTTTTAGAATGGTTAGCTCAGTATGCCAATACGGTTGATAATCAAGAGTTACGTGGTTTATTAGGAAGAATGTTATTTTCAGGTGATGATGTTTTTAAAAAGATTGGTGTTTTATCTGGTGGTGAGAAGGCGCGTGCTATGTTTTCAAAATTAATGTTATCAAAATCAAATGCGTTATTATTTGATGAACCTACAGATCACTTGGATTTAGAATCGATTTCATCGTTAAATAAGGCATTTAAATCATATCCAGAAATTATGATGATTGTGTCAAATGATTTTGAACTGCTTAATACTGTTTGTAATCGTGTGATAGAAGTTTCTCCTGCTGGGATGATTGATCAAAAAACGTCTTTTGATGATTATATGACGAGTGATAGTATTCAGAAAAAACGTGAGTTAATTAAGGTTTAAGATAGGTTTTACTTTTTTTCCTATTAATTTGATAGATTCTACTAATTTTTCATGAGGTAATCCAGCTACATTCATCTGAAAATTTAAACATGAAATTCCCCCCAAAGCTTTGCTATGAATATGTATTTTTTGAGCAACTTCTTCAGGAGATCCTACTAAGAGTGCTCCTTTTTCGGTTACTTGGCTGTTAAAGTGATCTCGTGTTGTTTCAGACCAACCTCGTTCTTTTCCAATTTTTGTGAATATTTTTTGATATCCTGGAAAAAATTCATCTTTGGTTTGTTCGCTGTCTTCGCCGACATAGCCTAATGCATGAATACCTACTTTGAGTTTTTCAATTGAGTGACCTGCTTTCTGTCCGGCTTCTTTGTATAAATCTATATAAGGACGAAATCGGTGTGTGTGACCGCCAATTATGGCTATCATCAGGGGTATTCCTAGCGTTCCGGCTCTAATAAAAGATTCAGGTGTTCCTCCTACTCCTAACCATATGGGTAATTGCTTTTGAACAGGTTTGGGATAGATGTTTTGGTTTGTTAATGCAGGGCGATATTTGCCAGTCCAGGTTATGGTTTTGTTTTGGTTTATTTCTAAAAGTAATTCTAATTTTTCTTTAAAGATAGCGTCATACTCATTTAGATTATATCCAAATAAGGGGAATGCTTCAGAAAAAGAGCCTCGTCCCACAATAATTTCGGCTCTTCCATTTGAAATTAGATCTAAGGTTGCATAGTTTTGATAGACTCTAACGGGATCAGCTGTACTTAATACTGTTACAGCACTAGATAATTTTATTTTTTTTGTTTTACTGGCTGCTGCCGATAAAATTAAAGCGGGTGAAGAATCTAGAAATTCTTCTCGATGGTGTTCCCCTATTCCAAATCGATCTAAGCCTGCTTTTTCAGCTGCTACCACTCGCTCAATGAGTTCTGCCATAATTTGGCTATTGGATTTTGATGCATGTTCTTCAAATTCTTTGTTTGTTGATGCAAAGCTATCAATACCTAACTCTATCATAATAAAATAGTATGTTAGTTTTTGGGTTCTTTCAAATTACTTTTGTTATCATTAATTTTTTAGGTAAAACTGGAAGCTGAAATCGAGCAATGTTACACTATGTTATACTTATTTAATGTGAATATATGGGAGTATTGGCTTGAGTTTATCATTTGAAGCATTTTGTAACTTATCTAAATCTTATAATACCATTCCTGTCATGGAAGAATTGGTGTTTGATGCACAAACACCTTTGGCTGTATTTAATCAATTTAAGGATGATGATTCTTTTGTTTTTTTAGAGGGTGTATCAACTCATCAACGTTATGGACGTTATTCTTATTTAGCCTTAGATCCTCATAAATCTATTTGTTGTTATCAGGATGCCTATGATGTTATTCAAGGTGATGATATAGAGCGGTTTTCTGGCACGGTTTATGATGCTCTAGAACATGAATTATCTTTGATTTCTTATCCAGAAGAAAGTCCTGCTTTTTATTCTGGAATTGTTGGAAACTTAAGTTATGAATGTTTACATCATTTAGATCATATCCAAGCTCCTGAAAAACGAGATTTAAATACGCCATATGCTGCTTTTATGATTCCTAAAACCTTGTTAGTTTTTGATACGCTTTATCATAAATTAAGTATTGTTCGTGTTATTTTTTTAGACCAATCTTTATCATATTCTGAAGATGATTTAAAACGATTGTATGATGATGCGTTTACGAATATTCATGCATTAAAAAAGCGTTGTTCTTCCTTATCTCCTGTTGAACCTGTTTTTTTATTTAATGATGTTCAAAATTATGATGAGATTTCTTATGATTGTAATGTTTCTAAAGACGATTTTCTAAAGGGGGTTTCTCGTTGTAAAGAGTATATTGTTGAAGGTGATATTTTTCAGGTTCAATTATCGCGGCGTGCTAGAATGCCGTATCAGAAAGATCCTTTTTTATTATATCGTTATTTGCGTAACTTTAACCCGTCTCCCCTACTGTTTTATATAAAATTAGCTAATTATTCTTTAGTGGGTGCATCCCCTGAGATTTTAGTTAATGTTGCTGATAATGATATGACGATTCGTCCTATTGCGGGTACTCGTAAACGTTATTCTAGGTCTCGTAGTGAAGAAGCTATTGTTGAAGAATTGTTAACGGATGAAAAAGAAAAAGCAGAACATATTATGTTGGTTGATTTAGCTCGAAATGACGTAGGTCGTGCTTGTGAATTAGATTCGGTTGCTGTTAATGAGTTAATGATTATTGAGAAATATGCTCATGTGATTCATATGGTTTCAGATGTTAGTGGTAGGTTGCGTCAGGATGCTTCTGTAGTTGATGCTTTAAAATATGGATTTCCTGCTGGTACAGTAACAGGTGCACCAAAAATTCGTGCTATGGAAATTATTGCAGAACTTGAGCAAGAACAAAGGGAGTTTTATTCAGGTGGTGTTGTGTTTTTTGATTTTAAAAAGAATTTAAAAACGGCTTTAACGATTCGTTCTATTTGTGTAGCTGATGATATGGCTTATACCCAAGCTGCGGCGGGTATTGTAGCCGATTCTATTGAAGAAATGGAATTTAAGGAATCAGAAAATAAAATGAGAAGTTGTTTGTCGGCTATGTCTCAATGTGGGGATGTATCATGATTTTAGTAATTGATAATTATGATTCATTTACATATAACTTAGTAGATTATTTTGGTAAGTTATCTTCTTTACCTATTGATGTATATCGACATGATGCTATTACGCTTTCAGAAATAGAGTCCTTAAAACCACGACATATTGTGATTTCACCTGGTCCTAAACGACCAGCTGATGCAGGTGTTTCAAAAGATGTTATTGCTCATTTTTCAGGTAAAATTCCTATTTTGGGTGTTTGTTTGGGTCATCAAGCTATTGCTGAAGTGTTTGGTGGTGATATTGTTTATGCTAAGCAGTTAATGCATGGTAAAACATCGGCTATATCTCATCAAAATCATGCTTTATTTAAATCTATTGAATCCCCTTTTCAAGCAACACGCTACCATTCTTTAGCGGTTAATCGTGATACCTTTCCTTCAGAGTTAGAAATTTTAGCAGAAACTATTGATGATCAAGAAATTATGGCCTTGGCTCATCAAATGCATCCGACATATGGCGTTCAATTTCATCCGGAATCTATTTCGTCTCCAGATGGATTAACTATTTTAGATAATTTTTTGAAATTATAATTTAGATTTTATTAATCAATTATGAATAATGACTTTTATGTTGTATCATGTTTTTAAAATTATTCATTTTAAATAAAGGGTTTTAATATGATTCGGTCTTTTTATTTTTGGATTTTGTCTTTATTTAAACAAAATTGGGTATTACGCTATAACGGTGAGTTTTCTTATGAACTTATTGCTGTTTTACCTTTTGCACATTGGTTAGCTAGTAAAGGAAAAGATGTTTCTATTGAATCTTCTAAGGATACAAAATGTTTGTATTATTTTGTAAAGGATCATAAAGAGGTGTTTGATGAACGTTGTTTTTGTAGACCGACGGGTGTTCCTATTCATAATATTCATGTTCGCTGGCTAAATACTTTTTTGTGGTCACCTCCCCCATTAAAAGCACAGTATAAAAATGATGAGTTTATATATGATAAACCTACTCTTATTATTACTAATAAATATAATTCAGAATGGGATTTTGATCCTTTAACATTTTTGTCTCTAGAATTTATAGAGGAATTATTTACTAAATTATCTACCAAGTATCAAATTATTTATTGTAGACCTTCTAATAAAGAAATTATTGATGATAATAGTAAAATATATGAATTTAATGATAAATCACTTATTAAAGAAAAATTTCCTGATGTTCTATTAATAGAGGAATTATATCAAGATTCTGTTGGTTTAACTTTTAATGAATTGCAGTTAAAGGTATTTGCTAATGCAGATCGTTTTATTTCTTTATTGGGAGGTTATTCGTTGTTGTGTTCCTATTTTCAAGGAACTAATATTATTTATGCTGCTCGCTCTCATTTAAGAGAAGCGCATGAAATTGGATATAAGGCTTTTGATCGTTGGTACCATAAATTTTCAGGATCTAAAATTCTTTATTGTGACTCTTATGATGCTATAAGACGTCAGGTAGATTTACATTATTAACTTTTTAGCTGTGTATGAGGTTTAAATTTCTTTTACTTGATATAGCGAATTCTTGATTTTCTTTTAGTTCTACCCCTTTTAACACGTTTCGTGTGGCATCTGTTATTAGGCAATTGATAGTGTCTCCTAATTTTTGTTTTTCTTTTGGTATGATTACGATCCGATTACATTCGGCTCTTCCTTGAATTTCATTGTTTGATTTTTTAGTTGATAGCGATTCAATTAATACTTTTTGTGTTGTGTGGATAAGATTATGGTTCTTTTTTAAACTAATACTATTTTGAAGATCATTTAATCGAATAACTCTACTTTTTTTATCGGCTTCACTAACATCATCAGGAAATTTTTGAGCCGCTCTTGTATTAGGTCGTTCTGAGTATTTAAAAATAAAGGCTGAGTCAAATTCCACTTGTTCCATGACATCATAGGTATCTAAAAACTCTTCTTCAGTTTCTGTTGGAAAACCAACAATAATGTCTGTTGAAATGCTAATGTTTGGGATAATGCTTTTTATTTGAGTTACTAAATCTAAAAATTCTTGTTTATCGTAAGTACGATTCATTTTGTGTAATACACGATCATTGCCAGCTTGGAGAGGCATATGAATTTGGTTACATATATTGTCTCGTTCTTTCATAAGATGTAATAGTTTTACGGGATAATCTTTTGGATGTGGTGATGTATAACGAATTCGCTCAATACCTTCTACATCACTAACCATTTTCATTAAATCTGTAAAATCATATTGTTCATACCGATAGGAATTTACGTTTTGTCCTAATAATGTAACTTGTTTGTACCCATCTTTTACAAGACGTTTTACTTCTTCAACTATATTTTTTGGTTCTCTACTTCGTTCTCTTCCTCGTGTATAGGGTACGACACAAAATGTACAAAAATTATTGCAGCCACGCATAATAGCTATCCAGGCATTAACGCCGTCTTGTCGTGTAGGATTAATATCTGAATAAGTTTCAAATTCTGACAATGTTACATCGTATTGTTGTTTGCCACTGGATATTAAGCTATTGATTAGTGTTGGCAGGGTTTTGTAGCTATCAGGTCCAGCAATAAAATCGATGGGAAATGATTTGTTTTCTAATAGTTCAGTTTTAAAATTTGTGGCCATGCAACCTAAGACACCTATCATTGTATTTTTTTTAGCCTTTTTAATTTCATGAACTCTGTTTTGTATTTTTCGGTTTGCATTGTCTCTTACAGAACAGGTATTTAACATAACAATATCTGCGTCAGATTCTTTTTCAGTTAAGCCAAACTGATTGCTAATTAAAATTGATTTTATGAGCTCGGTGTCATACATATTCATTTGACACCCATAGGTTTCGATAAATACTTTTTTTTGTTCGTGTGTTAGCATCCTATTTCCTTCTTATTTACACAACCACTATAGCTGATTTTAAATTGTTGTGGAAGTCTGTGACTAATATTTTTTGCTATCTAACTAATAAATTGATTTTCTTGGTTTACATTAGGTCGTTTACAACTATCTTGTTTTCCAAATAGTTGGTAGCGATAGCGGGCAATTATGATGTAGGTCGTATCTCTTATTATTTTTGGTATTAATAATAATAATTTTGTTAACATCCACATACCTTTAAGATCACTTAGAATTTTTATAACTGCGGTTGATTTTGTATATAGTTTTCCTTTGTTTAAGTAGACAATGGTTGATACATGTGTCGCATCAAACTGATGTTTAGATAATATGGATTTTGCTGTTTCTGATTGTAGCCATAAATATTTAAAACGATTTTTTTTATCTAATTTTAATAATATAGAAACCCATCTATTACAAAAATTGCAAATACCGTCGTAACAGACTATTTTTGATTGTGAATAATCAATTTTTTTAGACATATTTTTATTTTAGCATGATTAAGTTGTCTTGCTAGGACAATGTTCATTGATGGTACAGTCGTTACATATAGGGTGTTTTGGTTTACATCGTTGTCGTCCATGGTAAATTAGGTGAGTTGATAAATCAGTCCAAATCGTTTGTTTCCATACTTTTTGTAAATCATATTCTATTTTTGTTGCGTCAATTTGTCGGGTAAATCCTAGTCGTGTACTTACACGTTTTACATGAGTATCGACCGTAATACCAGGTTTTCCGAAGGCTTGACCTAAGAGAACATTTGCTGTTTTTCGCCCTACTCCAGGTAAGCTAATGAGTTCTTCAAGTGTATCTGGTACACTTCCATGAAATTTTTTGACAAGATCTTGGCTAGTTTTAATAATATTTTTTGCTTTAGTTTTATAATAGTTAATAGATTTAATTAATTCCATAACATCGCTTTCTTTGGCTAAGGCGAGTTTCTGAGGGGTTGGAAAGTGCTCAAACAAGGCTGGTGTTGTTAAATTTACTCGTTCGTCAGTACATTGTGCTGATAAAATAACCGCAATTAAAAGTTCAAATGGATTTTTGTGTGTTAAGAATGTACTTAGTGTTGGATGATTTTGTAGTAACGTTTTGAATATAACCTGACTACGTTTTTGTTTTTTTGGTAACGATTCGTTAGCCATTTAAACTGATTCCAACTGGGCAGTGATCGGATCCTTTTACATCTTGATAAATAAAGGCATCTTGAATCATAGAAACGCCTAATTGATCGGCTAGTACATAATCAATTCTCCATCCAACGTTTCGTTCTCTAGCTCTAGCTCGATAGGTCCACCAAGAATACTCATCTGCTTGTGTATTAAACAGTCTGAATGTGTCACTATACTTGTATTCATCAATTAGTTTATCCATCCAAGCTCTTTCAATAGGTAAAAATCCAGATACATTTTCATTTTCTTTAGGTCTGGCTAAATCAATTTCTTTGTGAGCGGTATTGTAGTCGCCAGAGATAAATAAAGGTTTTTTATAGTGCTTTTGTAATTCTTTACAGTAGTTAAAAAAGACTTGGTAAAAATTTAATTTATAGTTTAATCGTTCATCAGACATTTGTCCGTTTGGAAAATAAATACCAAATGCTAAAAAATCATCATATTCAGCACCAATTATTCGCCCTTCGGAATCAAATTCTTTTATGCCAATTTCTTTGAAAATTTGAAGAGGTTTTTCTTTTGTAAATAATGCTACGCCACTATAGCCTTTTTTTTCAGCACAGCTCCAATCGGAATGATATCCTAGTGGGTTTTCTAAGTCGCTAGGAACTTGATCAAGTTGTAATTTAGTTTCTTGTAAAAATACAATGTCGGGGTTTTTTGTATTTAAAAATTCAAAAAAAGCTCCTTTGTTATGGCAGGCTCTAATTCCGTTTACATTCCATGAAATTATTTTTTTGTTACTCATATTAGATTATTATAGCGAGGATTCTTAACAATCTCCAGATTTTGATTTGCTTGATTATTATGAATATTTTTCGGGAGTTGGTGGTGGGGTGAGATTCATCAATAACCCCTTGTCCAACTTTTGTATTGGTTGATGCTTACTGCAAGCATCAAACAACGCAAGTACCCCTTCACCAGTGGCGATGGTTTGATTTGCTGGGTAGCTAGGTAATCTGAAAGCCACCAAATCAGGATAAACCCCAGTTTTTCAATGTTTAAACGCGTTGTTGATTTCTCATGGGAAGATAAATTTGCAAAACTCCAAATCAAGGTTAACCCCAGTTTATGCAATGGTTTTGGGTTCTTAATTTCGATAATGGTAGACAAAATCTCTAACGCATCTTGTGCTAAACCTTTGATACGATCATTTCCTGGATTATTGACAATATTAACCAAAACAGGCATAAACTCATCGTCTGCAATGGCTTTTCTACACTCAGGTAAGATAGCAATGTTACATAACAATCCTAGTGCAGCTTCTTTTACAAAACTATTTTCTGTA
>CETM01203242.1_pt1 | contig 38136 bp, 55 predicted proteins | sample 361451 | NCBI WGS metagenome assembly CETM01 (sample SAMEA2622690, study PRJEB7988) | marine metagenome | isolation source: saline water (ENVO:00002010), including
ACTTGTACCACCAGCAGCAGCATCAGCCCATGACATTACTCCATTGCCATCTGTTTGTAATAATTGACCACTTGACCCGGTACTGGCGGGAAGCGTTAATACAATATTGCCAGAATATGCAGAATGAGGACTTGCTTGCAACGCTGTGTAATGGGCGTTTGAAACCTCGCAAAATAACTGCATCTGCGATTGCGTTCCAGTATTTTTGATCCGCAACACCCCATTGCTTATCGCATGAGACTGCATATCTAAGTCAGCACCTAATTGTGGTGAAGTATCATTTACTAAATCTGTTGGAGCGGGGGCCGCGCTAGTCCATTGATCACCATCTGATGTAAGAACATTGCCATTTGTGCCGTGTGCTGGCAGTTCAACCGGGCTATTTTGCGCTGACCAATTATTACCATCAGACGTTAATATTTGACCGCTATTACCCGCAGATATAACTGCTAAGTTTTTATCAGCTACATCTCTTGCTCTAGTCATTACTCACTTTCCTCTGTTGGGTCTTCAAAATAAGGTGACCAAAATCTTTCTGCTACATCATCACAAAATTCTTTAATCTCATCTGCATTTGCAAAAGGCTTTAATGTTTCTGGATTATATGGCGGTAAATTTAATCGGTACTTGTTTTCTGGTGTTTCACCCTCTTCGACAACACTTTGCAAAACATTTGTTGAAGACAAGTCGTCATTAATAGTTTGTGACAAATTGTAAGGCACATTATTTACGAAAATATTAAGCATCGGATTCTGTCCCTGTAATTCTATATCGTTGATTATTTGTTGGCCCTACGTAAATAGAGTCACCAGCTTGTAATTTTAACACTGGCGTATAGTCGTAATATTGTCCGGCAAATGGTCCCCACTCTCCCATACTGGTGCGAATACTGTTTGTTCCTGTATCTATAAATTGCCCATCAGCGGGAACGATAAAAAGTGGATAATTATTTTCATTCCACGCATGGCCTTCAAACTTTCTGCCAGCGGGAACCGTATACATAAGTGTGCCGCCAGTCCCATAAAATTGTTGTGTAATTGTCTTTGGTGGCGAACTAACCGCACCAGCACTTTGCGCGGCTGTTCTTTTATTTTGAATTAAAGCCATAGCTAACTCCTGTCCTCTTTAATACCTGTTACACGCACAGTTAATGCGGGTGCTGATGTATATGTTCGACTTGCGATTGTTGCCGCATCAGGTTCAGCAGCTATCATAAAAAATGCTCCGCTACTTCCATAATATTGATCGTCGTTGAAAAGAGCGGGAAAGGTTGTTTCTTCAAAATTTATTTTAAAGATGTTGTAATTACTTGAGACGTTGCTGTAGTACATCGTCAACCCATCGAACCACATTCCACCGTATGAGCCAGCTTGCCAGCTAGAATTACCTGACCCTAAATAGCTACCGCCTAATCTGAAATTCATATTTCCTGATGAAGAATGGTAATAGGTGTTATTCCAATTTAACTTACCAGTATCCGCCGCACTTGTGTGTGAGACTAGAATTATACCGTCATTATTGTTGTTGTTATCATTGCTTTTTAAAACGGTTCCACTCGCTGTAGCCGCCATATTTGACTCAGGCCACATATACACCCAAATGTAAGTACCGTTGTGACGCTCGAATAAAGCCCACATTTTTGTACCTTCTTTATCAGTAAATGTGGTTAAGCGTGACCGCATATACTGGTTAGGGGTACTCTGATTTCTCGTATAATACTGATTCCATGCACCACTAGCATTATTTCCGTAAACATCGCGTCCGTTATAGACATACCCGCCATAATTAGTAAAAACTGTTTTAGGACAGGTGGCCCCATCAGCTATTGTGTCTGGCAGTTGCGTAATGGTTCCATACTGATTACTATACCAGTACTGGTATATATATTTCTTACCGTCATGGTTGCTTTGATGATAGTCTGTTGTTCTATGATCGTATGTGGAATTGCTATAATTATTGTAGGGGCTAGTCATTCTGCCGTGACACTTATAACCAGAGCTATGCCCTGCCGCTGTTAAATCTGAAGCGTCAGTATCATAAAAATAAACATAACCACCAGCCACCCAATAAATGTATCTAACGCCATCCCAAACATGACCAGTATAGGTGTTGAGTTGATCTAACTCCACGTAATCCGTTCCGTTGTCAGCACCAACAATATGAACATAGGATACGCTATTATTACCTTTAGTGAAACGCATGTATAATTTAATGCCATTAGCATTAGTATGAATGATTGCAAACTCATCGCTAGTGCTGTAACTGCCTCGGGTCGATCCCGGATTACTTGCAGTTAGTGAAGTTTCTGTTTTTAAAGCTGTATCTTGAACTCCGTTAACAGAGGGCAAGACATAATCTATGACAGGGCCAGCGGCACTATACGAACCTCGCGAATTATCAACTTGCAAAATTATATCTCTAAAATTGATACTTTGTGCAGTTGGCCTAATAGATAACGTTGAACTAGCGTCTAAAATTGCCGATCCGCTTAACGAATCAACTAATGATCCGAATTGACCTATTCTTGAAAAGTTACCCGCAGAAAAATCAGTTGTCTTACCCGCAGTTACACTACCAACGATAGGAAATGTATCGCTCCCCTGCGTTGTCTCAATATCCTTGATGACATAAGCTGTATTCGCATCTGTCGTAAAATCGTGCCTTGTGCCAGCCTCTATTTCTGTGATTGTAAATTTTTTTAGAAATAATTCTTCAATGCGATCTGCCATGTTTACCTCTCTATATAGACAGCTTCATTACTGTAGCTGCGCCAGTAGGTGACGCAACAGATGATTTTGGAACCCATGTAGGCGCAGATCCCGTTCCGTTAGTTTGTAATATGTAACCAGATTGACCAGCCGCTAAATGTGCGGTTGTATCTGTTGCACTTTGATACAAAATGCCATTTGCAGCACCACCAGCAACATTGCTAGCAGTAGTAGATATTGTAGGCTTGTTTGTAAGGTCGTTGTAATCACCGCTAGATGCAACTGCGTGTAAGCCTAAATTTGTTCTCGCCGTACCAGCATTAGCTAAATCACTAAGATTTAATGCGGAATCAAGAAAATTGCTATCAGCAGTAGCTTTCAAATAATAACGTCCATCCGATTGTGATTGGGTGTAGACATCTGCAATATTGAATGCCCCATAACCAACAATATCTACTGTATCATTAGCGGCTGCACCCGATGCTAAAACAATATTAGCACCATCAGTTGCCGTAAAGTCGGCAGGCATAAGCTTCAAACCATTAAGATATACGTCTACATAGCCAACATCATATACTGATGCAAACGTTGTCTGATTTGCTGTGGCTGTATAACTGCTTCTGTTTGTTGTACCATTAATAGCGCTTCCTGCAGCCGTCCAGCTACCACCAGAAGTACGAACAAACATCTTGTCAGATGTGCTATTAAAATACAACGCTCCTGTTACAAGTGCATCACCATCATTATCTACTGTAGGTGCGCTTGTTTTTGGACCTAAATAACGATCATCAAAAGAATCGAATGAAGCTGTTGCGCTATTTGCGGCATTTTGCGCATCGGATACGGCAGTTCCAATACTATTAACAGCATTTGTTGCTGTAGTAGCTGCGCTTGATGCTGTTTGCGCTGATGTACTAGCATTACTAGCGGATGTTGAGGCATTAGACTCGCTTGTAGCCGCGTTAGATTCACTGGTTGCCGCATTTCCTGCGCTTGTACTTGCATTTGATGCTTGAGTCGTAGCAATTCCAGCCTGTGTAGTCGCTGTAGTAGCCGCAGTTTGTGCATCAGATAAACTTGTTCCAATCGTTGCAACGTCAGCCGCAGCTTTTGCCGAATAATGCAAGGCAGAAAACCCGGTAGTTGTACCGTCCGATAAAGTAAATTGTGAATCTTCTGCATTAATAGCAAGTTTTTGTGCATCTGCAGCCGAATTTGTTGCGCTTGATGCTTGTTGTGTAGCGGTGCTAGCAGCATTTTGTGTATTTGTTAATAAGCTAGGATCTTGTATTCTTGTTATTCGACCTTTTACATCTACGGTTATACCTGAGTTTGGATAAAACACTGGGCTAGAGTTAACAGGCAAAACACCACTGTCTTGTATGTCAATTGTTGGATCACCGCCTGCACCGTTACCATTTGTAATAGTGACACCGCTACCTGTATTTGCGCGGAGTGTACGGCTTGTATAAGAGTTAGCACCCTCACTTACAATGAAACCAGCGTTAAGATTTTTAAGACCAACGTAACCGCCATCTAAAGAAGAGCCATCTCCAAAGTGCGTAAATATTTCGTTGAAGTTTGCGTTGATTTTTTCAGCCGCAATGTAAAGGCTGTCACCGTCCAGCGTACCCGGTTGTAAATTGTCAATAATTTGTTTTGTCAAATCGGCCTCCGATAATTAGAGACAATTGAACAGGCAATCCTTAATTAATACGCACAAAACTAATCTAATAACTCATTAGCTGTTTCGCCTTGGCAACACTCGTCTATGTTCTTGCCACAAGCACACTGCAAATGCCCATTCACATAATGATTTCCGCGAGGATCAAGTTCGCATCCGCACTTCTCACACACTTTAACATTGTCCTGTATGCCCATTATTATCCCCCTCTCTAATAACACGGCTTATATCAAGATTAACTAGGTTCGTGTTTGCAATGTATCTCCACAACACACGACCATTCGGACACTCTACTTGAAATACGGTTTCGTAGAAACCCACTTTTATTATTCTTGCTTTTTTTCCTTCAAGGATTACTTCTTGCCCCGCGTCCCAATGCTTTGCACAGATAAACTTTATGCCATATATCGTATTGTTTATAAAATCTTTGAGAGCAAAACCAAACAACATAGCAATGCTTATACCAATCAAAGGCGTAGCCAATGTTGCTATATCAAAAGAAATCTGGTTCAAGGCAGACAGTTCCATAAAGAAGCCCTAAAGGTTTTAAAAAAATTTTTTTTTGGCCCTTTAGAAAAACTTAAATTGTGTGTGTATTAGTGAGGTCAGGATTGATTCGGCCTGTTTTTTAAACCCCCCCTTTAAATATACCGTCCGTCAATCCGACTGACTAAAAGTTACCCTAGGTCTATATGGACACTGACTTGGCCTGAGTGGTGAACTTGTTTCCTCTCTGGCGCTCTCATGCCCATACGATCTAGGGTGTCTTTGGCTGCTGCAAACCTTACCTTGTCTTCGTCCGCTTCGTGGATGAGTTGAGACATGGTATGTACTGCTGAAGCAACCATGTCAGTTCCTAAACGACTGGTTACTGCGTGCCTGATGTACTCTAAAATGACAGGGTTTTGCATAAGCTTGTGAGCTACGCTTGAAGGTCTTTTAGCCTTACTTCCTGCTTGTCTCACAGCTTCTGCTCGACTACGTACGTTACCGATAGCCATGACATCTGCGAATCTTCTTTGAAAAGGTGTTAGTTTACTAGCTAGCTTGTCTAGTTCCTTTTCGGCTTGGACTGTAGGTGCTTGGAAGGTTTCGTTGTTCATGATAGCTCTTACACTGTCTGATTGTGTTTAACTAATAGATACATAGGCTGAAAAGCTTGTCAAATCACTTTTTATTACAGCGTAATATCAAGCACTTATGCGGTGGAATGGTTAAGGCCTCAAGTCGGGAGTGTTCTAAGTTACACGGACGCCTCTCGGCCTTGTTTCTCCCTTTGGCAATCACTAACGCTTCTCCACTGTCTAACTGTTGCTACACTACGCGCTGGCGCTCTCCGTTTCGGCTACAGTCAGCCATTGGGCGTTAGCAATCGCGTCGTACGAAAGCCTCACGCTGCACCGCTTGGGGAAACACACACACACACTTCTTGCTCCACGCAATAATCACTGACGGTAAGTTCGTCGGGCTGCAGTCATAATTTCCCGCAGGAAATCATAACTTCAGGCTCCTTACTAACCTTACAGACGGGCCAGCCCTAGATTATTGGCGATCAGTTCTACCCACACACACTTAAAGGGGTCGGCGATTTTTAATCACTAAGAGTCCCTAAGAGACTTGCGCTACTAAGGTACTCTAAGCGCTGAATAATGCCTAAACGCAGTTTACCCCTTGAAGTGAGGCGTGTGCAGACCCGATTGAATGGGCAAAAATAGAAGTGAGTATGTGTTGTACTCATAATAAACGTAGGAGTTAATAATATGCTTACTGCATTTGTAATCGCAATCTTAACTGTACTTGCTGTACCAACGTTAATTGCTTTAGCTATGGTTGCGATCATAGCTTACAAACTTAGGAAGTATGACATAGGAGGTAACATATGAGTGATGCTTTGATATATGGGCTAGCACATGGTTTAGCTGTGCTGGCCTTTGCGTTAATATGGGGTTGTACAATCACCTCTGTACGAAAAGTAAACTGGAAAATGATTGTAAAATACATAAAGGAGAAACTGTAATGCCATTTACTGTAAAAGAAATACTGCAACTTCATAGGGAAGAGACAAGACCTCCCTATGATTTACTGACCAGCACAGAACGTGTACTGCATCAAATTGGTTATGACTTAACTAAAACTGAGGATGTTACAGAACGTGACATACTGAGTATCGATTATAAATAACTTTAACTTTAACTTAGGATTATTGACATGAATATTACAGATTACAAATCTAACTTCGCTCAGACTGATAACAGTGCCAAAACTGCTAACCGTGACGCAGTCAAACAGATTGCAGATGGCCTCGTTGCACTCGCCAAGACTAACTGCGACCACGCTTACATGGTTGAGACACAGGATGGCCCACCTCGTCGCCCTCTCGACTACGTCGTTTCGGTCTTGATCTCAGGCTTGCTTGAGAAAGCCCACTGGCTTCTCGACACTAACTTGCCCAAAGACGAGACCATCGTCAGCAACAGATGGGAGGCTGTAAAGGCCGAGGGCCAGCCTGCTACGGAGATACAGTTCAATAAGTTCAATGCCGCGCTTGCAGGCAAGCAGGCTTACAGCCTCAAGGCTGACCTTATTGACACTGTATGGAAGTCAATGCAGGAGGCACACGAAGAGTTGACAGGCAACACATACACACCTTGGAAGAAACGCAAGGTGATGATGGAACGTCAGCGTGACTCAGCAGAGTCGTTCTTCGCACAGTTCGAATAACATCCCTATTGGAGAGACACAGGCTTTCAGCTTGGTCTCTCCTTTTTTACCAGCAACAGGATTGGAACAATCAAATGGTTGATCGTTTTCTTAACTTTGCAGCCGTAGAAACAACGACTGTGCATCGGCTGTACAACACTGACACAACAACGCATTTGTACACTACAGACGTTAACGAAGCTGGTGTACTGCGTAACACAGGGGCATGGCAGTACGAAGACCCAAAGTTTATGACTGTAACAGGCGATACAGAAGTTCATCGCTTTTTTCACACAGAGAAAGGACATCATATACTCACGGCTGATGCCAACGAGTTCGCCTATATTAACAATCAACTGCCCCATTACAGGTACGAGGGTGTTGCATTTACAACGTCTGACGATGCTGGCTTGCCTGATGTGTACCGTTTTAGACACGACACAGAAGGGTCGTACTTCTACACAAACAATGTAGACGAATTTGCGTTTATAAACAATAACTTACCACATCTTATATACGAGGGCATTGCATTTAAAGCGGCTGCACCACACGAAAACTTTCAAGGCGACAAAACAAACGACATTGTAACAATCAACTCACAGGACATTTTTACGTGGGAAGGCAATGACACAATCAATGTAACAACAGACCATATCGAAGTATATGCGGGAGATGGCAATGACATTATTAATACCACAAAGACAAATAGCGAAAGTGGAGAAACACTCTTATCGGGAGGCAATGGTAAAGATATTTTTAATTTTTATGCAAACGGCTCATCTAGTTTTGCAGTGGACTTTCGCCCTAATTACGGTAACAGCACGATTATTGATTTCGACCCTGAAAATGACCTTCTTAATGTGCATATACCGAATCATGACATTGCGCTCGACCTAGAAAGTTCTTTTGTATCAATAACTTCGGAAGGAGAAGACACTAAAATAGTAATTGACTATGACTATATTCACGGCGAGATAACACTGTTAGGCGTTGACGCAAACGTGTTTAGCTCATCAATCGACAAACCAAGTGAATTTGATTTATTTCCAATATAGGAGCTACTATGAATTATTTACATGCAGACTTACCAACCAAACACAACAACTATGCTATTGCGAGTGACGCATCAGGCAACTGTGCTGACTTCCCGATCGATGTGCTTCCGCTATATAGTCGTACTATTGACACTGGCATAGAAAACGAACTCGATGCTCGTCATGCAAGAGTAGTTGTACGCACTGACACTAACGAACACTTAGGCATTGTCGGCCCTCGTACTATGCCAATACCATATGCTCGTACAATGGAGGCCACTGACTACGTGTTAGACGATGCTGGCCTGCGTTACACTTCTAATACAAAGGTGTTTGACAATGGCTCTACAATGCGTAGACAGATCACCTTTCCCAACATAACAATCGAGCCTGTTGTTGGCGATGTTGTTTGTTTCCAGATCGACCACTTTGACAGCTATAACGGCAAGTGGGCTTTGCAACTCAACGCAAGCGGTCAACGTCTTGTATGCCTCAACGGCATGACACAGCCTGACTATTATGTTCGTGCTTATACACGACACACAACCAACGCTGTACTCAACGTGCATGAGTATGCTGAACAACTACGCGAGGGTATTGAGAAGTTCAAAGAGTCAAATGACAAATACCAACGTTACTACAAACAACCATGCAATTACAGCAAGTTTGCTGATCTTATGCGCAAAACTATTGCATATAACAAAGAGCATGAGTCAGACGAGAAACGTCCTGCAATTAGCAAAATGCGTATGGAACAACTTAACGGCTGTTGGGATTACAATTCCTCAACACTAGGTGAAAACTGTTGGGCTGCTTACAATGCCATGACTGAATGGGCTACACACGCCCCAACACGCGGTCAATCACATATGATGGAACGTAAACGCAACGCAGAAGTTGCTAAAGTGTTACGTCATCCAATGTGGAAAGACATGGTTAACGAAACAACTAACCTAAGGGTGGTATGATGAAAACAAAAAGAGAAATAAGCGCTTGGCAAGAACTGTCTGATCGTTGCGGCAGAATAAAAGCAGAAGATCAACACCACAGAACGATTATGGATAACCGATTCATGGCAATACATGATGCCGCAGATGAATTGGTTGCAATGGGTAATTATTGTCCAGAAGAAATCGCATACGACTGCGCATACACTGATCTGGAACAATACATAAAACAACGGAATATAAGATAAAAGTGCGGTAAGGAGCAAATCATGCAACCATCATCATTTACAGTAACAGTTGACTTAACAACAACATTCACGTTTCAAATCTTTGCAAAAGATTATCTACACGCACAATACGATGTAGATGAGTTACAGCTTTGCGACATCAAAGACATCATCAAAGACAAGTTATTGTATGGTGATGACATAGATCAAGAGTTTCAAGTAACCAGACTAGAAGAGGACTTCTAATGACTATCGATATTTTTACCAATCACCAATATGACCGTGTGACTACGTTTGTAGAATACCAGCCAAAAGCTCATTCTGACGAACTAGCTCCTGCTTGTGTATTACTCAAGTTTGTAGGTGCTAACACCCATGTTTACATGACAATGGACGAAGTTGGACGCCTTGCTCGTCAGCTTGTGGACGCCTTGGAAACACACGGCGAGGAAGAGGAAGCAGCATAATGGCAGTCACAGTTTTCTCAGGCGTTATAGCCGCTATAGGCATCATCTTTTTGCTTGCCAAACTCAACATCAAACGCGTTTTGTGCTTTGACGTTGTTGTAGACATTGTTGTAACGCTTGGGCTAACTGTTCTGCTTGCAGGCACTTTTGCAGGCATGATGGCTGCATTGCTTGGCGGTGCGATTATTTCAATATTTTTGTACATGACAAAACGTTTGTTTGGTTACGAAAAGCCAGTGTGGAATCGTTACTGGTTTACGTGGGTGAATGTACCACCGAAAGGAAGAGCGTAAATGTCATACATTGCTAAATTGTTTACTGCGCGCGTAGGTGTGTTTTGTGTGTTGCATATGCTTACTACTTTCGTAATTTTCTGGCTTATGCTTGGCCTTAACATCAACCCTACGCTTGTTGCAGGCGTTGTTATTAGTTTTGTAATTACACCGTTCTGGTTGTTGCTTATTACAATGAACCTAGAACTATCAAAGCACATTGCTAAAATTGTGTATGGAAGGAATACAAATGACTGACATCAAAACGGAAGAGTTTTTTCTTAGCTCAATATTTCTAAACTTTAAGAATTTAATTGCTAAATGGGAAGGTGATGTCAGCGACCATCCCGACGATCCCGGTGGTTTTACCCGACGTGGTGTGTCTTTGCGGTATAATCCAGAGTACACAAAAGAAGATTTGATGAACTTCTCAAACGATGAGATTGATCTAATACTCTGGAATAAATACGGCAGACCTTTTAGAATTTGGAATTGGTCGCCCGGACTTGCGTTAGCTTTTTACGACTGTTCAATAAATCAAGGGCCGGGAGCAGCCGTTTCCGTTTTGCAAAAAACAATCAACAAAATTTGTGGTGAGGAACTGAAAGTAGACGGTATCTTTGGATCAAAAACGGAAGGTGCATTACTTAAATACACAAACGATAACATACACACATATCCGTTTCGTAACTTACTAACGCAGTATTTAGCAAATAGAATGACAAGATATTGTTTTGGTGACGATACGTTTGCACAAGGTTGGTCTAATCGACTAATGGACATAGCTTTCTTTGCGTATCAGTTAGAACTAGAGTGGATGGCTTTACATCGTGAAGAAATTCGTAAAAGACACGAACAAATAGAGGAAGAAGAACCTACTACGCACTAAAAAACTTGATTTGTGCGTATTTTAACGTATTAGTAGTGTATGGGGGCGCGGTTAGATGCAGATACTAAGGCTCATCTGACATTAATAAGGCCATTTTTGGCATTTAAAAGAATGGCTTTAGGGTTAACGCAGGATGACCTTAACCATATGCTCGGTTTCGCAGACCGTTTAGTAAGTAAATGGGAGTGCGGAGACCGTGACCCTTCGTGTTTTAGTTTTGAAGTCTGGTTTCAAACACTAGGGCTACCTTCCAAAGAGCAAGTAATCAAAGAAAGTTACGAATATGCAAAGTGTCACAGGCATAGACTTGGGGCTAAAAGGAGCAATTGCGACTGTTAGTTTATATCCTCTTACACTGGTTCAAGTAACAGATATGCCAGTAGTAGATAACTCCATATGTGCGTATCAACTAAAATCAATAATCAAACAACACAAAAGCGACCATATTGTTATAGAAAATGTACACGCAATGCCAAATCAAGGCGTTGTATCTATGTTTAAATTTGGGCGTAGCAAAGGGTTGGTTGAAGGTGTATTAGCAGCACAAAACAAACAAATAGAATGGGTGACTGCAAAAAAATGGAAATCTTATTACCAGCTATCAAAACAAAAAAACGAAAGCAGAAATCTAGCTACTGCGTTGTTCAAAACAAGCACACAATGGCCTCTTAAAAAACACGATGGGAGGGCAGAAGCTACATTGATTGCTTTGTATGGACTCATAAGGAGACAATATGACCAATTCCCACAAGATACCGCATGGATGGAGGCCAAATGACAAACAATACGCAGAAATTGTCCAAACTTACGACCGACTTAATATCGAAGTCGAACTTACCGAGTTCAGAGATTTCTGGACAACCTACGGTGCCTCTAAAAAAGACTGGCACAGGACATTCCTTAACCATTGCAAAAGACGGACGAAGTATATCGAGGCAAAAACCAAATTATCTCGACGATCAGAGTTTTCAGACACCACTGAAAGAAACAGATCAAGCATCATTGACGGTGCTTATGGATCAAGACGTTTCAGTTAAAAGCATAGAGCAATGGTCGCAAGAAAAACGCGACAAAGTGCTTTCCATAGCTGAAACAATGAAAGAAAAAATCAAATATTGGGAACAACGGAACGAACCATACACATGCAAAGACACGCAATTACAACATCGCGCTAAAATAGGCAGATGTTTTGATCAATTGCGACAAAGCTTGATGATTAAAGAAATGCCAACCAAAGATGGCATGACAGCTTATTACGAAGCACTAGAAGGTTTCCCAATTGCGTTTATTATTGAAGCAACAAAACGATTAGAAAAACAACATAAGTACGCATCGTTTCCTCGCATTGCAGAATGGATTGACTGTTTAAATGCTATTGATCTTACTCACAGTCGAGGGCCGTTACGTGCAGTGCAAACACTTATCACAAGGATTACACACGTAAACACAATACTATAATATTTTCCCCCTAATCCCGGAACGCTTTAAAGGGGCGCGGTGACCGTAAACAGAAATCGACTCTGCGAAATAAATCATATCGATGCTTGGCACTTTTCGTTAACAAGTGGGGGAGAGGGGCTGAGTTATCCCCGCATTAAAATGCTTGAAGAGTCGAACCCTTTATTTTATAATCAACAATAGAGAGAGCTAAAATGAATATACCTAATTTTTTCAAGAACACTTACGTTCCAAGTCCTGAACTTGTCAAAACACACATTGATCAAGCAGAACTTGTTGCATCAGCATTAGAATATACTTCCAAAGCATACGTAGCTGCAGGCGCGGACATTAAAGATGATCTTGCGCAATGTATTACTTTGCTAAGTCACGCTGCAAAAACCAAATTTGAAAATGTAATTAACTCCAAAGAGGTTTTTATAGATGATTCTGTCCAATAAACACAATCTTCATGCGTGTTGGGAAAATCTTGCGCTTTATTCACAACAAGATCGTGAACGTGAACTCAATGACTTTGCAGAAGTAGATGTTTTTTCTGCTACAGATTTGTTGCGCCCACCACGAGAGTTGCAATTAACACAACAACACCATGACAAGATAGATACAGATGTATCCAATCAAATTGATTTATTGATAGGAACAGCTATACACGCACATCTTGCAAAATGCGCCCCACAAGGAGCGTTAACAGAAAAACGGTACGCTATGTCCTTTGGAACATCAGAGGGCCGTTCTGTGAAGCTTACGGGCAAAATAGATGTGTTTTACCAAGGCATACTTACTGACTTCAAATCAGGTAAGGTAGCACGTTACAGTAGAGGTGTTCCTTTTGAGAACGAAGCACAACTAAATATCTACCGTTATCTTATGCACCATCACGGTATAGAAGTTGACGAGTTAGAGGTGTCTGTTTGGTATAAAGATTGGAGCGTAGCAATACACGAAGCTAAAACAGCCAAACGTCAAAATTACCCAGAAGCACCCATAGAGCGTTTACGTGTACCAGCTTGGTCAATACCTGACACGCATGATTACATCGAACAACGGTTTGCCAAACACATAGCGGCTAAAACACAGCTTCCGTTATGTAGTGATGATGAACGTTGGTTGCGTGATCAAAAGTGGAAAGTAAAGAAAGAAGGTAGAGTTAACGCAGTCAGAGTTTTTGAAACAAAAGATGATGCAGAAAAGTTTATGGAGGCACCAATAAACCCTGCTGGCAGACCCTATGCAAAATCTGAAAAAAATAAATTTTACATCGAGTATGAACAAGGTGCTTATGTCAAATGTATGCACTTCTGTTCTGCTGCTTCTGTTTGCGAACAAAACAATAACAATCCAATCAAAGCATTTTTGGAGTAAAAAATGGCACGACAAGAAAGATATGTATATCACGACCTATTAGAACTTTTAAATTCGATAGGAGTTGCTCCCGGCAAAACAATAACATCAGCAATGGCTGCAGAAACAGTTGTCAAAAACAACCCCACAACTGATCGAATGTTAGTTTTAAATATACTGAAAGAAAACAAAATAGGATTAACAAGCACAGAAATTTGCGAAATAGCAGAAAGGGAGAAAGGGTCATTAAGACCACGTATAACAGAACTTAAAGACGCTGGACTTGTTTACAACACAAACACACGACGAAAGCCTTTTAGTAAAACAGATAAATGCACTGAAACAATATGGAGAGCCACATGAATAAAAATATGGAGTTATGGAATAAGGTTTGTATATCAAGCCCTAACGTTGTCAAAAAAGCTGGTCGTTTTAGCGCAATCGACGCAATGTCGCAAGTGCAAGCCGCAACAGAACAGTTCGGGCCAGCAGGCAAAGGTTGGGGTTGGGACATAGGAGAACCGTTATTTTTTCCTGACGGTAAAACAATCATGGTCAAAATCACATTATGGCATGGCGACAAAACACAAACAGTATGTCAATACGGTGGTGCATCGCTAGTTGATTTCAATAACAAACCAGATGATGATTGCCTTAAGAAAGCAACGACAGATGGCTTAACAAAATGTCTAAGTTATCTAGGCTTCAATGCAGATGTGTTTCTTAATCAGTTTGACGCTAATAAATATGTAGCTGTTCAAAACAAAAAAGAATATCCAGTTCTTGAAGAGTTCGAAGCTGCCATTAACAAAGCCACAACAGTCAAAGAGTTAGATGCATTGCGTGATCAACACAAGGATGAACTTATGAAAATAGGCATCAACAAAGGTGGGCCAGCGCACAATGTATTACTTATGTTTAACGATAAAAAAGACAAACTAGAAAGAGGTAACTAAGATGTATCAGAAACTTACTATTATAGGTCGTTTAACACGCGATGCAGATGTTAAAGACATCAACGGTAGCACAGTAGCAAACTTTTCTATTGCGGCTAGCGAGTCATGGAAGAACAAACAAACAGGCGAAAGAGAACAACGAACAGAATATTTTGATTGCCAATGCTGGATTCCCGGTGTTACAAAGTATTTAAGTACACCAGCCGGACGAAAGGGCAACACGTTAGTAGTCACTGGCGCGTTTAGATCAAGAGAAAGAACTGACGTTACCCTATCAAACGGCAAACCATATAAAGTATGGGAGTTGCACGTTGACGCAGTCCAAGTCGTACACTCAAAGGATAGAGACAGCGAACCAAGTTCCGATTCAACCGCAGGATTTGCATGAGACGGTAATCAGCTTCCCCTCCGAAGGGGTTGCACCGCCAGAGATTCGGATTCATTGTGGTGGAAAGCTCTCTAAATCTCCCATAAACACCATGACGAAAGCCGTTTCTTTGGCGGTGAACATTTTAAAACATCAATCGGAGTACCAAGCGTGGCTAAAGAATTATTTGGAAAAGGAGCAAATGTTAACAGAAGACCGTCAGAAACTATTAACATTGGGCCGTTTTCCATCACTTTTTCATGGCATCCAGAAACTGGCAAACCGTATGAAACGTTTATAGTTAATCGCGGTAAGCCGGGAGAGCTTAATGATGCGTTGTCACTGCTTGGTGTAGCTGTAAGTAAATTCATGCAAGGCGAAGACATCGGAAATCTAACCGTAGATGGAGAAGAGTTTTTATACGAGTAGGAAGAGTCATGTGGTCAGCAAAAGTTACTGTTATTATTGCAAGTATATGGATGTATGATTTTCACACCCCTCACATTTTTCCAACATCTGTTGATTGTATTAACCAAGTGCAATATCACTTAGCACAATTACCTGAACAAATACTTGTTAAAGGCGTTGGTGTTCACGCTATGGAATGTACGTGGTTGCCATATCCCGGAAAGCCGAGACCCAAATGGAACAAGAAGCTAAACCATTGAAAACAAGCGAAGCAGAAATATACATGAGTCCACATAATTTACGTGGGATACCGTATGATGTTAATTCTGCGGGAGAACGGCTATACGATGTAGAAACGTTAGATTACTTCTTAAACTTTTTGCTTCAAGAATGTTAAGTAATCGGCTGCACATTCAACATCCCAAAAAACTTGCACAAGTCCTGTTTCTGTTGTCGCGTTAGGATCAATAACGCAAACGCAACTGCTAGCAAAGTTATGATCTTCAAAGCCCCCTACTTTTGCGTAACTATCATATTTTTTGTATCCCCCAACACGAATACAATGAGATAACATTCCGTCCTGTTGCATAACAATATTGTAACCGCTTACGTGTTTGTGTCCCGCCAACAATATGTGATCTGAATAGTGCATCTGTGCCGCTTTACTCACGCCATGCACTAAGTTCCATTGCGAATGACCGGGAAAATCGTGTCTACAATTAACACGTATTTCTCTACCGTTTGGCAACTGCAACGCAATGCGAACAGACCACGCTTCTAATATTCCCTGCCCCGGTATTTTCATGTAATCAAGTGGATCTCCTGTCCCTGTCCACATATCATGATTACCTTTGATTAAAAACAACCAAGGCACTTCTGTTGCTAACCACTCAGTAAGTTGCCACGCCTGTCTTTTGCTTGTTCCTTGTTCACCATACAATCTGCTTAATCGGCCAACCCAGTTATTTTGCAAATCACCTACGTTCCCCGCCATCATGCCCGGAGTGTTTTTAGCTATTTCAACATCACGTAATAGACTAGGCCAATCACAACCATCGTCGTCCACATGGGGGTCTCCAAAGACAATTAATCCAACAGGACCAGATTCTTTGACTTTAATTGATATTAATTTTCTGCTTTCGTATGCTTCTGATTTACGTTTGAAATCATGCAGTCTACGTTCTATTAACTCCGAAATCGGAATATCTTCTTCAACCAGAGATGGCGGTTCAAATATTGGTTCTTGTTCTGTTTCGTAAGACATCTGCACAATTTCTCCCCATTGTAATTTTTCATCGGGAGACAACATGCCAAGCTCGATAGCTCTATTGACTCGTCGCATTATAGTATGTCGTGATACATTTAGTTTTTTAGCCGTTGCACTAGCGCTACAACCTGATTCTCTATAGACTTTAACTACCTCTGGCAGTTGTTCGTCAATGCTAGTCTGGCGCACAGGCTTTTTCCATTGCTTCATTGAGCAATATTACACCGCGCACAGTTTTGTCACTGTCTAACGCTGATACTCTTGGTATATTTTCTCGCCAGATTTGACACCCAGCATCAATCCTTTCGACTCCACTTAGAGAGCAGCTTGTGATCAATACGCTTGCGCATAGCATCACGAACAGCTTCAGTATGCTTACGTGCATCTTGTATAACCTTTTTTGTTTTAGCTATTTCTTTTATCTGCTGTTTAGCCGCACCAGCATCCATAAGATTTTTTTCACGCAACATTCCTGCAACGCTATTAAACAGCTTGAGGATGCCGGAAGCTAAACCCAGTATATTCATTGTTTAGGATTTTGGTTTTTCAGTTGGTATATCGTCAGCGTTTTTGTTTTTACCAAAGTTACCGCTTAACATATTTAAAACACGTAATATTGTGTTAAACACCATATCATCTGATTTAGTTGGTGTTAGCATTGTAATAGCTGTGCAGGCTGTAACAATCTGACACAAACCATCAATATACGCACCAAAATTAGGGTGGTTGTATATGCTCATTAATGCTTCCATTATTTTTTACCTTTCGCTACTTTCCTTTTAATACTTTTATAACGCCCTCTACCTTCTTTTGGGCCAAACTGACCAAGTGGATTTTTTTTCTTTTCTTTTGAAACAGCTTTATTCAATGATCTGCCAGCTTTTGTTTTATTAAGGAGCCTGTTTCCTGCTTTAGTAAAGGCTGCTCCACCTTTAGTTCCTGATGTTTTCATAGAAGAAGGAGACTTAACACCACTTCCTGTCATTCGTTTAGAACTTGCTTTGTTCCTAACGGTTGAAGACCGCGTACCCGTTTTTACTCTCCGCATTTCTCAATGCCTCCTTTTCTTCATAACAATCTAAATGTAAAAAGCTACCGTCTGCCATTGCAACAAAATATCTACCTTGTTTTGCATCATTCTTAGGATCTATTGTACCCCAACAATACGCACAGATTACAGACCCTCTACTACCTCGATCCAAAATTGCGCTCCTGCTTCAAGCCGTAGATCATTACCTGATGTAGTGCCAAATCGCACTTCAAAATAATCACCATCATACACTCTTACTAAATCACTTATTGCGTTCAAACCTCCTGCGTGGTTCGGGCCTTGGTTAAACGCTCCTGTTGCCATCGCACAACCTCCAAACGCTTTACCGTCAGGACTCCAACCAGAAGCTCCCCAGCTAGACGCGTAATCGTCGGCTGCTTGTCTTGCGTTGCCGCCAGAATCAAAATGAATAATGCGGCAATTACCCGGCCCTACAACTGGATTGCTAGTAGCAGAACTCAATACACAACTCAAACCAACTCTCACCCATTTAACTGTGCCGTTTGATGGAATAGTAAACCTTCCCCATGTAGTTGTGGGATTGGCTGCAAACCCATCTGTATCATAAACAGTAGTAAATCTTGCTCCTATATGTATTGTTGGATTTACTATAAGAGAAGGATTAGTGCCAGTGTGATGATCGTATAATTGCGCACCAGCAGGATAATACATCATTGCCCTTCGTGAAACTGCTTGTTTTGGATTTCTAGGACTATCGTTTTTGTATAAAAAAGGAGCGCCTTGAGAAGTATTGAAAGAATATGTGTTTCCAGTGATTGCATGATCTAAACAACTTTGACGTATCCAAAGAGCAGCTCCTGTGCCTTTCCATTGCCAATGGTTGTTTGATACTATAACACCTTCTATTGTTGGCGAACTTTGTCCTTCTCCGATCATAACGCCTACAGGGTTTGATGATCCTAAATCAGGAGCAGCAGTGTTAGAATTATTAACAAAAATATTATTTGTAACAATAAACGATCTATGTAAGCCCGGCCCTGCACCTACGTGCGCTGGTGTGTCAGTTATGTTGCCTGCGTTTTCTGCCAGCCCTAATCCAACATTTTGCGAATCAAAATGTATACAAGAAGCCCCAGTATATGATTCCTCACGAATATACATTAAGTTGTTATTAACAAATGCTTGGTCGAACCATCCGTGAACACCACCTTTAGAACAAGCAAAATGACAGTTCATTACTTGAGCGCCTGTAATACTGTATTCTGCGTGACTGTTTATTCCAAATTCACAAGCAGTTAAACCACAGTTGACAACATATAAACCTTCTGGATCAGCAGAACTATCCGCTGTTTCACCGGGATTTGATCTACCAGCCAACTCTATACCATTTTTGCAAAAGAAAAAGTTACAGTTTGTGACATGGTATTCAGTTGGTCGACTCCCATGAGGTAGATTTGTGCCTGTTTGCGCGCCGATATATATTCCTGATTGCGTACCAACTCTTTGTCGGTTTGTTGGTGAACCACTAGGCCAGTTATCGCCACTTATTAAACAGTTTTCAACTTTAGCTGCAGGGCAATCTATTAGTTTAATAGCACGATGCCAATACGCTTGCGGTGTTTGTCCTTGAAAATGCACTCTGTCAACATGAATTGATGGATCTACTATGCCTGCATGAAACTGCCCACGAAAATCTAACGCATTATTTTCTGATGGGAACACATTATTTGTAATTGGCCCTGCTTCGCCACCTCCTGCTCTGGTGGTTTGTATTGTCATATCACTGACAGTAGATTCAAAACCGTCAGCTATGCCATGAATGTGTGTACTAACACCACCTGACAAATCAATAATGAAACCACCATACTGACCAGTAAATCTAACTCTGGTTATATCCATACCAGCGCCTTTTATCCACACTGGTTTACCAGAAATTGTATGCTGTCCACTTGTAACAAAATCACCATCAGGGAAATACAACACTCCCCCTGCATTTGGAAGAGCCGCAATAGCAGCCGCTATTTCTGTAACATTATCGCGTGAACCATTTCCTACAGCGCCATGATCTAAGACGTTAACCCAACCTAAACCACTAGCGGAACCAGACGAAATGGCTTCGATGATACCGTGTTTGTTAACTGTAACAGAAGCATTAGTATACTGTGTTGGGGTTCCTGCTGTTACGGCTGCCGGCAGACCAGTTTGCTCTTTTATATTTATAACTGGATTTGAACCAAGTTGCTGATTAGTTACTTCTAATCCACCATTTGCGGCAGCAGTTACCGTGTTTGTTGTTAAAGCTGGAACGCCTGTTGTAGATGTTATATCTATAACTTGACCAAACTTGTTTAATTTAACTGCTTGCGGATACGCATACGCATTACCGTTGTTAGCAATTGTTTCGCTTATTTGGCTCAACTCTATTGTTAACGCACCGTTTGCTCCTTGGCTTCCTGACAAACCTTGTCCTACATTAACAGTGCCACTACTACCGCCACTGCCAGCCGTTCCCGATGAAATTTTTGTAACAATACCTTTGCGATTGACTGTAACATTTGCATTAGTATATTCGAGGTCTGGCGTTATGCCAGTTTGATCTTTTATTGATAAATTTAGTGACCCACCTTGCATATCTTGGCCGCCGTCTAAACCGCCTGACGTATCTATTCTAAAATCTTTCGATACTTTTGTGTTGTCTACAGTGGTTGCAACCCCTGTTGTTGTTCCTTCTTTTGTTGTGATTATCTTTCCTGTACTGTCAAACGCTAAATATTTATTGGCTCTTTGCGTTGCTGTATCAGTAATGTTTCTTACATTTGCATCAAATTCTGTCGGCCCAAAACCAATTTTATTGTCAACCTTGCGATCCAAATCTTGTGTGATAGCTGTCAGTTGATCTAATTGTCTGTTTAGTTCACGTATGTTAAACCCGCCAGAAGGTGGGAAATCTGTTAGGCGCGATTGCTCAATGTTTCTAGCAATAGTTATTTTGCAGTTACTAACACCAGTGTTAAAAACAACAGTACCCGATATAAAACCACCATCATCGGCTGCGACTGTTGTTATTGTGTAATCGGTAGTAAGTCCTTTTAAAGTTGTGTCTACATAAACATCAAGGTCTTGTTCTTTGAAAAACGGAAAATTTACAGCAAAAGTTGTTTGCGGTGTATTACCGACCGTGTAACCGATTCTTGTATCAAGTTCTGTTATATTTAGATTTGCCATTCTCTACTCCGTTTACGAAAATGCCCAAGAGAAACCTTTATATATACGCACAATTACTCTACACCTGACGCTATTGCGTCAAACATCATTTGAAAATGAGCTATCCTTGAGTAAGGTAAAAGCCCTGTTGCTTTGCTAGTATTTGGCATATCACCGTTAAGTATATCTCCTGCTACGTTTATAGCGTTCATGCCTTGTGAGATTGACGGCCCTAATATCATTTGGAGCTGACTCTTTTCATTTGTGTACCGTCCTTGCCCTAATGCGTTTGCCATAGAAAACGTACCGCCACTTAGTTCGTGCAAGTAGTTGTCAGCATCCATAATTAGTCCTGTCCATCCTGATCTTACAACGCCCTCATATATAAGTTCGTCAATGCTCATCTCAGGGCCACCAAGCTGTTCGTTACGCACCCAACCTACTGCCGATCCTATTGCTGTCATCAACGCAATTTGCGTAGCTGTCTGGCGTGTTGGGTTTTGTATCATTGGCACAAGCACTCTCGTATGAGATGACATTGCAAATGATTTAAACTGCGTTAATAAGCTTATATATTCGTTTGACATAAATAATGGTTTTTCACCCAAGCCCGGTGTAACAACAACCGTTCCAATTTCTTTTGCTAACGCATTATCAAACGCGTCTTTTGCTATCAAGTTCTCCCACTTTGCGCTGTTAGCAATTACATTAGCGTCCGTAGAGTCCCAATGTGTGCGCATTTTATATATAGATTCGATTTCTGGCTGACCAATACCTGATGCGGCTAATCTTTCACGCTGACTTTTTGTCGCTGTTCCAAGCATTACTGCTTCTACGTCCTGTAATATTTTTGTCCCTACAACGATGCCTGTTGCTGTTTTCGCAAAATCGTTCCACAAAGACATACCGTTAACAACGAAGTTTAATGACGCTAACCCTGACATAGCTGATTCAAACCTATTGTGCATACCAAAGCTATCACCAAGATCCGCTATTTGCGCAGCTCTACTATTTAACCAAAACTCAAAACTTTCTCCCACTTCTCTGTTCTGCGCTAATCCTTTTTTCCAGACATCATTATTCATGAGCGCGTCAAACAAACTGCCCATAGACTTGCGTAGTCCATTAGCAGTTACCACTCTTGCAATATCAGGTGCAGCCGCCATTGCTCCTGTAAGCAACGTCATTGCTGAAAAGTTTTTTGCTACTCGTATTGCTCTTGATACTCCGCTATTCGGATCAGCCGGAACCATATAAGTTCCACGCATAAGATCCCGCATAGCAAGAAGATCTTCGATGACGCTATCACGTTCTTTAACAAGTTGTGCTGTGCTTTCTCCTGCATCTTGAAGTGCCTTTAGTTTTGCTTCGTAATTTGCTTTTACTAATGCTAACGGTCCTTTTTCACCAGTAAACACATTATCCATCTCTAAATCGATAGATCCAAACTTTCTATACAGTTCTAAGTCTGGAGCCATTGTTCTAGAGTACTGCGTCATAATGCTGAGTATATCGTTTTCCAAAAACTCTGCGTAATCACTGTCTTTGATCCAATTAAGTTCTCTTGCATGAAAACTACTAGCGGCACCAGTTTGGCTTTTGTCTGTCGCTTCGATATAAGGTTTATAATCTTTCAGACGATGCGCAATCTTTTGCGCTTCACGCCTTGAGATTTGCCCATCTTGCATAAGTTTTTCTACAAACTCATCAAACTTTGCTTCTATTTTATCTTTACGCCACAAACGAGGTAGAAAAGTTGTTGCGTTTGCTCTTATGCCTTTTTTAATCTCTTCTATTTGTTTTTGTAAATTAGCTATTTCTTCTGCTGCATTTTTACCTCCACGTTCACTTAATCGTTTTATCTGCCTTGTTAAATTATCCCAAGGAATACCTAACTCAATCATCTCATCCATATATTTATTAAAAATCATATCAACTTCTTTGAGTGCATGATTTACTTCTGGTATGTCCGACTTAACTCCTGATCGTCTAGCCTCGCTCACCATTTGTCTGAACTCTAATGCAGTAGGCATACGGCTGGATGGACGGAACCCTAATGTTCCCATTAGTTTTCTTGCTCCACCAGCGCCTTCTCTACCAATCATCTTCCAGTAATTATTATAAATTGATTGGTGCATACGGCCTATGTCGCCACGATACTTTGTGCGTATAAGTGTCTCTACTGCTGTTTCTGTAGCTTGATACGCCATACGCTCAGTATTTTTTACGAGTCGTGGCACAACCTCAAACACATCTAACATTAACTGTTTTGCGTTTACATCACCCGAACTAAGTATACGCCCTATCGGTGTAATAAAATCTAGCCCCGCATATGTTTTGTCAAACGCATTGCCTTGCAGTTCTTCACCTAACGTACGCTTTCTACCACTAAAATTACTAGCTGCACCTACGCTTTCTGGTGATGGTTCTGGTATATCTTTACCTTTTAACACTCCGTCTTCAGCCGCTAATCCCGGTTCTTTAGCAACTTTTTCTCCTGTTGCGTGTGCAGCCGAAGCATCTTCTGCGTTTAATGTTTTGTTGTAACGTGTTTTTATAGCAGATCCCCCGCGACCAATTACTCTAAACAACCCACCTAACGCCATAGTCATTGCTATCTCTTGCGTTGTTGCTGTTACAGCCCTTGAGTAATCAGGGTTAGCTTGTTTCTGCACCTCTAAACCATAATTCCGCAACCCACTATACATTCCAGCTTTTAATGATTGTTTGATAATTTGTTTAGCGCCACCCTTAACACCCAATGCTACCCACGCTTCCGGCAATGCCGCTATGCCAACAATACCACCTAATGAATAATCCGCAGGGGCTTCTCGTATTATTTGTTTTCGTTCTTCTTCTAGTTCTAAATAATGCGTGACTGATGCGTATTTTTCGAAGCTATCAACACCTTCATAGAAAGGGGCTAACAACTCTCTTTTGTCTTCTTTTAATTGTGCCATTAAATCGAAATTAGGATCAGGAGGAAATTCAGTGCGCAAACCCGGTATAGGATCGCCTAAATTTTCTGATATTTTATACAGCGCTTGATCGACCATATATTGCGGGAGGTTTGGAAACAGATCACCAATACCCGCAGCAAAAGCGCGCAAATTCTGTTGCCCTTCTTTTGGTTGTTGCGCCTCAAACTGTGCTTCAAATGCTTGTTGACCCGGAGTTAATGGGTTTACATCTGCTCTCCAAGGAACAGCTTTTCTAATTAACCCTTTTCTTTCCGCATATTCGTCAAACGTTTCATTGGCATTTTTTGCATTTGGCACATCTCTTACGATGTATTTTTTTTCCGTTTGCAAACGTTGTTGCTCTGCAATTAATCCTGCTAACGGATCGGCACGTTCTGCCCCTGCAAATGCTACCTCGTCATCTAACTCCGACGGCGGTGCAGTTTTGTCTGTAAGTTGCACCATTAATCTAAATCACCAAAAATTTTAGTGTGTCTTGTTCTGTTTTCTAATAACTTTACATTGTTTATATTGAAGTAATCGCTAGATGGAACATTTGCTGAACTATAATTAGGTATAGTTTTCCACCTTCCATCATCTCCCTTAACAATTATTTTATACAACACATCGCCATTGCTAAGTTTAAGAGGGCTTGCCAACATCAAACGACCGTCATCAAACAACTCTCCAAAATTTAATTTGCCGTCAGCTTGTCTGTATTGACTTGTTGGTGGGAAATTTAACATTTCTTCTACATTTGGATTTAAGTCGTAAGCCGCTCCTGCTAATTCAGTGTAAATTGCAGCCATGCGATCTGGCGTTATATCGGGATATGTTTGTTCTGGCGAAAACACTTGTATCGTTCTGTAGTGATCATCTTCGCTAGCAAACATACTTTCTGGACGCAGAAAATTGCTGTAACCAATATTATGAGCAACTTTTTCTATGCCACCTTCGACAAACTCTCGTTCGCTTCCAATGCCAGAATGTTGAACAAAATCGGCTGCAGCGCCATTTGATATTTCTTTTACTGCGCTTGGACTTATGTAAAACGGTTGATCCCCGATCCCTTTACCAAACAAATAACCAAGTATAGAATTTTTATCGAAACTACGAGCCTCATCTAAAAACGTTGTAATTTTATTACGGTGTTGCCATGTATCAAAATATCCTTCTACTGCTACCGCTTTAGTATTGAGTACCATTTTCGCCCAATCGAACATTTTCGATGTTTGTACATAATCAACAACACCTTGCTCGATCATATGCGGTTCACCATCTTTTGCAGGCTTTGTTATTTTTTGCGCAAGAATAGCTTGTCGTGTTTTCTCAGGATTATTTTGTGCTAATGCTAACTCTTGTTGCCAATTTGCTAACCAACTTGCTTGTTCTTCTGGTTTAATTAATGCAAACCGTGACAACATAATTTTAGTTGTTGGATCTATGTTTGCCATAACCTTTGTAATGTTTTGTGTTGGCTCAAGATTGCTCCGAACAAATTCATAAAAACGACTTAATTGTTGTACTTGTGCTGTTGGTGCTTTCGATATATCCGCAAACTTGTAATGATCAGCAATTTGTTTTGGCATATATTTGTTAGTTGTCATCCAACCACCTATAGCTTCAACAACTCCCGGTGTGTTGTCACCACTTAAATATGCTTGCCAAGCGGCTCCTGCTTTCTTGCCAAAATCTTTTTCTAATCCCGCGACAATAGTAGCGTTTGGTGTTCCGGGTCTTCCTGCGCTTACCCAATCACGCAACGCTTTACCTTCTGTACTAGCTGTTCTAATTGCATTTCTAATAGCTTTTATATGTGATGGATTTGTTATTGGTCGCCCATCTGGGTAATGGCTAGTTATACTTCCTAATACTTTTGGATCTGTTGGCACACCATTTAATTTAATTACATCCAAAACATCGGCTAACCCACTTTCATCTAATCGTTTATTTGCATCTTTAGCCTCGTCTGCCTGTTCTTTGACTTTATCTCTAATTATATTTTGTTTTGCTTGCCCCACTAATCTTGCCAACGCTGCTCTATCGCCCGGTGTTTTTGCATATAAACTTAATTTTGATGCTGTGTCATTAATGTCTTTTTCTGTTATAGCGCCCTCTAGTTCAAGTCCTACAACAGCCGCATAATCTGCTGATGCAATTACTTTGTTTCCTGTTTCTACTGTTTCTCGCAATTGTTGCATCATGTCTTCTGGTATTTTTCCTTCCAGACTAGACAACATCATTTTACGCTCGTTGTGCGATGCCTCAGTGAATTTATTAAGTGCAGTGTTATAAAGTTTTTTAATTTTGTTTTGCACGTTTAATGAGCTTAATTGCATCCGCACATCTTGACGAAAGTTGTGTTCTCCTTTTGCTGTCTTCGACCAATCTGCAGCCGTCTTTGCTAACTGCTCATCAGCCGCAGTTTTTCCCAATGTTTGCAATGTTGTCATATATTCATTAAACGCTAACTTTGTTCGCAGTTGCGTTTTAACTTCTCTTGCATCAATTTTTGCTTGTGCCGGGCTATAACGGCCCAATGATTTACGAACTTTTTGATCAAACCATTGATCAATCTCTCCGTCCATTGTTCCGTTTTTTAATATTAATCGCTGTGCGTTTTCTCCCAATACATCAAACTCATCAACAAGTTGTTGTGTAGAGTCATCTATTTCGGATAACGTAACATCTGAATTATATATTGCTCTTTTTTCAGCTAAATCATTCATTGTTGCGCTAATTATAGGATCGTATGCTAACTGCATTTGCACACGTTGTTCATCATTTTCTGCGTTACGCAATGTTGTCCTAACGTGCGTCCCTATTTCTTTTGCAAACGCTGTCGGGTCGGGTATTTCTTGGCTCAATTTTATTTGTGTAATGCGGTCGAATAATGCGCTTTTTTGTTTCGACACATACATTGCATCGTTATCACGCTTTTCTAATTCTTTTTCTTGGACAAAATCTTGTTGCGCTCTACGTGCAAAATTAGCTAACGCATCCTGCGAAGCAGGCTGTACGATTGGCATATTCCCAATAGATACATTTCTAGTTTCGCGTTTCAATGCCATAACTATGTCCTCGTTGTATACCCTCTATTAAAAGAGGAACTGCGACCACTCATACCACCTTTGAGTAACGACCTACCACCACTAAAAGCTGTGTCAGCCGCGCCTGCATATGCGCTTATTTTTGCTTCTTTTCCTTGCAATAAAAACGCTCTACTTTGGCTTCTGCCAGTAACCGACACTGCTAACTGGTTATCTGCATCTCTACGCAAGTTTTCCGCGCTTAACGCTAATGCTGATCGTCCTGACGAACCGCCACCATAAGCTGCTTGCAACGCTCTATTACGCGCCCTGCGTTCTGCGCTTTCGCGTTTTAACTGCGCTTGCTGTCTTTGCATTTCAAGTTCTCGTTGTGCAGCCGCTTCTTTCGCTCTCGCTTCGGCTACGTTCCCTGCTTTTATTTGTGCAACAGTTCCAACAGCAGTGCTGGCTATTGCTAACATTGTTACTGGATCACCCATTAGTACGACAACTCCGCTTGCATTGATAATATTGTTGCTTTCATTGGTTCTGTTAATGTTAATGTCACAGTAGGTTCTCTACTGTAACCTAAAAATTTAAATTCGTGTGGGCCACTTGTTCCTGTTGGTTGCCCTGCTAAATCTTCTGTTACTTCTCTAGTTAGCAATACCTCGTTTCGCGCTGACAATGCTAATGTATCAAACGTTTCTATAATAAGTTTGTTTAATCTTCGTTTACGACCAGTAAGATCACCGCTTCTTGTTGGCGCGTCAAATGGCATTGGTTTTAAGTAAGCTAAAAATGGCAAACCAACATCTATCATTACTTGTGGTTCGATAGATTCTGGTAATATTAATTGTCCTGCGCCTGTAATTTTATAAGTGCCTATAAATGCTTTACGACTTCTTACTGCTACTTCATGGTTAGCAAAATCATCAAAGCCAGTAAATGTTCGCGTTGGCGTCGTAGATGTTTGTGTAATTCCCATATCAAAATAACGATCAATATTAAAACGCTCTAAAAAATATCTAGTAGTTCCTGCTATTGATCTTTGACTTACAACAAACAAATCATCATTTACTACACAAACACTTATAAAACGATCTCCTGTACTTGCAGACTGAAACACATCTAACTGGCTCATAAATGTATTCTGACTAGCCATCGTTATATCCGAATTTGCATAACCAACAATATCTGACTTTTCTCCCGCGTCACTTACACCGGGAAACCATAATGACCATCCACGCGTTTCTTCTTCGCGGATACTATGAAAACAAGCCATAGAACCATTTTCCATAACATAAAACGCATATTGTTCTGCAAAATCTGCGCTTGTAAGGACGGCTGCATCTACAGGCTTGTTAACCAAATGTCCTGCTAATATCGATATAGAACTACTGCTATATGATTGGTTTAAGTCTTTGTAAAAATATTCTCTTATATTGCGTCCATTGCCACGTTGAGCGAACAGTATTGCGCTGTCAAAAACATACGGTTTTACTCTTTTGCATCCGTAAAAAGTTTGTGGTTTGACGTTCATGTTAGTTGGTGTAATTGCTTCACCATCATCTACTGACGTAAACATTTCTGCTCCGTCTGTAAATATAGTTAAATCTCTTCCCGGAATAAGATATTCTATTTTTCTGACTTCTGACGTTGCCGCGCTAAAATCAATTGCTTCATCGTCTAACGCTGTGCCTACGTCAAAATTAAAAAATTGTTCCACTTTTGACGCAATAATACCACTCGGTCTTCCGGGGCTACCCGCAAACCACAACCTACCTTCTCTGAAACACGTTGTGTTAGGGTATCCACGTAGATCACTAAATAAAGGTTCTCCCCAATCCAACGTTAACTGCGCTGCTTGGCTAGTTAATGTGTCTTTTAATATTACGGACGCATCATAAGTGTTTGCTGTAGACAATGATAATACTTCAAACTCTTTAAATGTGTTGTCGCCAACATCTAAAATTTGAAACCGTTTGCCAACGTGATCAGCGTTCCAAAAATTATTAACTGTTTGCTGTCCATTGTTTTTGTACGTTCCCACAGCTACGGTTGTGCCAGCCGCAAATCCTGACGTACTTCCAAATACTAAATGTACTTCTGGTGCAGTAAATTTGAAATACGGTTGATGCAACCTTGTTTCTGTTTCGTTGTCATCAAAAGTTAAATCGGTAATTTCAAACGTGTTCATATCTGTACGTTTGAGAACTTGTGGCCTTACTTGCTCATGCACCAATATCATAGTGTCAGCAAATTGAGCAAAGTCCATTGTTTGCACTTGAGTTAAAGAAAATCGGTGTCCAAATTGAGTAACAATACGCCAATCTCTACCAGCCAATACCGCACAATTATATTCAGTAAATGCCAACACATAAGATGTTGATTCAGAAAAAATAAACGGAATGATTCTTGCCTTACCGTCAAGTTCTGCAATCATATCTGTGCCGGGGCGTGTTGAAACACCGCCTTGCGCTAATTGACGAAAATTACGCATACGCAAAGCACCTTGCAAATAATGTTTAAGGTCTGTACGACCTCTCATTCGTGGATCAAGTTCTCCACTTGAAAATGTGCTTAGTGTACTTGTTGCTCTCGCCATCAAATAAGACCTTCATTACCTGACCTTACGCCTCTACGTGATGCAAGCATTTGCGATGTGTTAACTACTCTTGGCGTTGATTGACCACTATCTTGCGCTCTGGCTTTGCGTCTGTATGTATCTCCTACGGCTGATAACAGCTTTGATTTATCGTCATTGTCAGTTAAGCCCATACAAAACACTGCAGCAAGAGCGTGTATAATTGCCATACGGAAATGTGGAGGCCAGTATGCAACGTGTGGTTCAACAGTTCGTTCTATAGCTATATCAGAGTTTGCATCTGCATCTACAAGCAGTTTATCGCCCTCCATTTCCCATTCACCGAGAATAGACTTGCCACGTTCTAACACGTTCCATATGCGTATAGTTCCTGATGGTATTTGAAAAACACCTAATCCTGTTGGGTGTGTTTTGCTCGACACAAAAGTAGATACAGATGTATTTAGCGCAAACCTCCATCGCGTTTCAAATAATTCTGCCTCTACAATATCGTCTAATAAAGTATTGGCTACTAATGCTTGTGTAGTTTGATCGTCCAAAGAAGTTATAGGATTATCGCCAACTAGAACCAAAGCCGAGTTTACAATATCAATTTTGGTTTTGCTCACTATCTACTCCTTAAAAGTTGAGGGAGGGCAAGACTGAGAAAGAGCCAAATCAGTCCAACACCTCCCCCTATACCCCGAAGGGATCTATCTGCTGTCAGTTTCAGTTATTGCGTCAACGTCCCCGGTGTCTACTGCACCTGCGGTTACATCGTTTACAATGACTTGACCAACACCATCTGATGCTTTGACTAATATAATGTCATTGACATTAAGAAAGTCGGCTGCACCATTAAAGTAGCCAGCAGTATCAACAGTATTTTTTGCATCAGAAGTTGCATACATATACTGCGTAAATCCTGCACCTTGGGCTACTCGGGAAAGTGTATTAAAAGTAAAAGCCATGATAACCTCCCCCTATTCTGTGTACTGGACTTCTTCAAGTCCATCTTGGTCAATAATAACACTACCAAGTGCTAACGAACCTACGAACAAGAAAGCCGCATATTCGTTCTCATATGATGGTGTGATTTGTGGTTCAGCGTTCATGCCAAGGCCGACTGCGCTTCTGTGGTAACAGAAACTTTTTCTTGTGCTACCAGAAATAGGTAGACCAGAGAAAGACCACCACAAGAAACCAAACCAACGTTTTGCCGTAATGCCAGTAGGCCAAGGAAGTTGATCTGGGCCAATATAATCAGCGTCAGAAAACTCTTGGATGTCGATAAGATCAACCCAACCAGCAGGGCTAACAGGCCAGTATCGCTGTCCATCATCGGGAACATCTCTGTCTCCGAATCTTTGATGAACACCTTGGATTTTAGCTTTTGTTAAGCCAGTGCTGCCATGAACAACAACATTGTCAGCCCCTTGTGGGCTTTCTGATGTGCCAGTTGTAGCGCTATCCATAGTTGTTGTAAGAACCTCGTCAACTTTACGACCTAATGCCCCTGCAATTGCTTGCACAGTAACTTGTCGTTCGTCGATGTTGGTCTTTAGCATGTCCAGCTTATCAATTAGTTCGCCAGTGTAGTAGTCATCCATTGAGACCTTAACTTTAGAGTGATCAAGGTTCATCAATGGCACTTTACCGTGACGAGCTTTTTGCCCTGCAACGCCTTTACCAATTTTTGGAAAAGTGTCGTCTTGGGCAGATACCTTCTTCTCGCGTACTGTGTTTCGGAGTTTAGAACCCATGCGCTGGAAAGCAACGTGTACTTCACTCTCAAACTGCGAGATAAAGGTATTGTCTATGGTAGGTGCTGCCATTTTACAATTCCTTTGCAGTTAAAATTACACTAAACGGTTGTTCCAACGTCTGTAACTGTATCTGGTTGTTCCTTACGGGCCAGAGTTACAACCGCATGGGCCGATAATTACCAGTAATTTAGCAAAGAATGTATTGTTACGCACAAAAGCTAACAATTCCACTTTCTAAGTGATTTATTAATTCTGCTATTAGGATCTCTAGCAGTTTTTGCGCTAGTCAATTTACGCTTCATGCCCTTCATGCGTGAGCAAAAAGACTTTCTTCTTTTAGCCGCTTTACTACCTTTTTTAAGTTTAGACGGCTTTGTTGTTACAGGGGCTTTAAGATTGCCACCTGTTCTTCTATTGTAACTTGCACGACCTTTTGCGTTTAAGCCACCGCTTTTGCTCTTTCCTGCTTTTCGTTGCCATGCAGGAGTTTTAGCCATTATGCCCTCTTCTTACGTTTTTTTGCTGTTTTAGCAGATTGTACAAATGCTTTTTTAGTAGGAGCGCCTTTTGTTCCGGGCTTTCTCATTTTTTCACCACTGCCAGCTTTAATTCTTTTTCGTTTTGCATGAATGTTTGCATAAAGTCCGGGTCGTTTTGCCATTTATCTGTCCCTGTCTCTAAGATTGTTAACTAAGTTAAATAGAGTTTCTACTTTTTTATTTAAATGTTCAACATCAACTTTTGTTTTTATAATCGCGTATACCATACCACCCAGAATCGCAAAAGCTGCGATAGCTGTATTCAGCAAGTCAAGAGCGTCTATTCCTTCCATTATGCCCCCGGTTTTTGTAGAATTTCTCCATGATCCCCTCCATCTGGCAAACAACTATGTCCTGATGGCGTGTGTACTACGGCTGACCATTTAAGAGTTTTTTTATTAACCCAAATTTCTGTTATATGGCCCCTTGCAGATAAACCACGCCAAATGCGTTCTTCCCCTAAATTTTTTAATTGATCAATAGTTTGTTGCGTTGGCAAACACGGCAAATAACTATTCATTTGTGTTTCCATAGCATCATCTAAATCACTAGTTGCCTGAGAATCACGGAACGTAAAGAACAATATAATTATTGCCAATACAAGAACCGTGACTTCAGACCACCTCATTTACTTAACCATTCTTTTAGCAGGTTTTTTACGTTTCTTTTTGAGCGACATCTTTGATGTTGGACTAGGATAACGAGATACCCGACCACCTTTTGTTTTACTCGGAGCTGGCATTGTGTTTACCTTTCATCATTGGTTTAGTTTTGCAAAACCTTTTTCAATTTCTGCAACAAGACGAGGATCTCGCATTGCTGGATTCCAATATCGTTCATCGTTCATCATCTGTTGCAATTCCTCTTGTGTTTTTGCTGGCGTTGCAGTTTGTTGATCGCTAACAACACTCGAACTTTTTTGCGCAAGGGCCATAAGTGTTTCTACTGCATTTACACCATCTGCTGTTACGGCAATATCATAAATACGACTTTTTGTGTTATCATCTAGCGTATCAGCCCATGCTGTTATTGCCTCCAATCGTGTGTCTGCATCATCGCCTAATTTAGCTTTTTCTGCGTCGAAATCTGGCATTGCAGCTATGCTTTTTTCAGCAAACGCATTAACAACTTTGCCAAACTGTTCGTCATTTAAACCTAATTCATATGCCTGTTCTCGCCAAAAATTTACTTGCCAATCATCGTTTCCTAACCCTTCAATTTCTGGCAAGGTATATTTATCTAAACTCTCAGGTCTATCTGACAGCCTTTCGTTTGCAATTTCTTCACGTAACGTTTCCGTTTTTTGATGAAACGCTTTTTCCAACTGTGTGTATGCGTCAGCCATTTGGTCTGTGGCAACTGAGCCTGTACTGGCATCCCAGAACTTTTCGGGAATGTTATCAGGTCTTACCGCTTCCGTTGATTCGGTTGTTTGCTCTGTTCCAGAGGTTTGTGACTGTTCTTCCATCCTTATCTGCTCCTTGTTTTTCTAATAGTCTTTCGGCTGTTTCTATTAATTGCATTATGTCTGCGTATACTGATCTTCTCCCTTCCATGTATACCGCTTCGTTTGGATCTATTGGTGGTTGTAAAACCGTATTCATAGTGATACTGCGTAAATAATCAATGACAATTTCACCATCTCGACTCGTAAAAAACTTATGTGCGTTATGCGCAATCGTGGCTTTCGAGTGCATCTATTGTGGCTCTCCCCTTTGTTGATCTAATACAGGCGCTAAATCACCAATTGTATTTTGCAATAATGACGCTTGTTGTTCTGGATCACGCAACAACTTAAATGGCACTTGCTGTCTTTCTGCATACCATCTTGCTGTTTCATCTTGATCTACTAATACTTGTGTTATTTGTGGGCCAAAAATAGCAACCATGCGTTGCATAAACTGATCCATATTTGTAACGTCTTGCATACGTTGTGCGGCTGCTAATGGCGATTGTGATACTATTTTTATTGCCTTGCCATTTATTGTTGGTATTTCAATGAGGCCTTTTTTCTTCATAATGTACACAACACGCTGAATAACAGGCTCTACTAATTCTTTCATTAATCGCCCAAAAGCCGGGCCAATTTCTTGAGCCAATTGAGCCATACGCTCCGCGACCTCAGTAGCCGACATTGGGGTAGCTTCATGCGGTCTCCCTAGTTGTTGATTATATAATGCTTTTTTTATGTTATGACGCATATCGTCCAACACAAGTTGCCCCACATCAAATCGTGCGGGGGTCTGTAAAGGATCTATTCGTGATCCGGGGGCGCGTGGAATGATGATTCCCGGTCTTAAGTTAATGCTATCTGGATTTATCACCCCGTCATCATCCGCTTGCCACATTCCAGTAACAGCCATATCTGCATTTTCAAGTATAAGCTGCACTACAAGATTACACGTTCTTATCGCTGGCAAAGCATTAATAACAGGGCCACGACCATAACTTTCCCCTGCCGCTTTGCTCCAACGGAACAACACCCACGGATTTGAACCACGACCTGAGTATCGTTCTCTTGCTAATTCCGTTTCTATACTAGGTATATGCGCAACATAATCCCAATTTCTAACATTGGCAGTTGATCTGTCACGCATTGTTGACTGTATAACTTCTATTTGATCGTTGCTTGAATTACGATGCTGTATTGTTTCCAAAACCTCTTTCGGTGTGTCAGGAAACATAATAGGAATATGATCTACGCGACAAAACTTTCTGTAATGCACATCATCTATTAAACCGTCAGGGCCATCTTCTATAGCGATTTCTGTCAACGGTATTGCTTGGAATCTCAAAGGATCGACAGCATCTCCCGGAAGAATGTTAAGAACACCAGTACCCACAGCAAGGTCATGCAACGCCTCATTTACTTCTTGATCAAAATTAGAGTTTGCTATGTGATCGAAAACTTTTTCGGTAATTCTTTGTAGTTCAGCATTGATTTCTTCTGCTTCTTCTTTGTCTTCAATATCACTGCCAGCTACAAGATTTGCCCATCTAGCAAACGGTGGTATCAATGAACTTTGCAATTCGGCTGCAAATTCTGTAACACCGACTACAGCCGTCTCATCAAATATTCTATCTGTTCTTGATAGACCTATTTGATCGCTATGATCAAACCCCTGTCTCGTTGGCATAGTGTAGTCATATGCGTCTTGAAACAAGGGCTTATATCTATCACGTTTAGTAAAGGCTTGTTCAGCCTTATCTTTCAGTGTTTTGGGGGTCATATGTTATCCCAACAAACTTTTTTTGTTTTTAGACTCACCGCCTAATCCCGCCCCCAACAAGCTAGAAAAACCTACTCTACCACTCAAACGTGCAGAACGTAGATTAGCCGCTTTTTGTTCAGCTCTACGCTTTTCTTCTTCTGCCATTCGTCGAGACGCATCTCTATCAGCTTTTAGTTGAGGATCTTCGTCAGGCCCACTAAATATCTTACCAATAGCGCCCATTATTTTTTCTTCTTCATCATTTTTGATTTAGATTTAGTTTTTGGTTTCTTTTTTTTGCCGGGGGTAATTGTAATTTTTAATCCCATGACGCTACCTCATCTGTTGATAAATTTGTGTCCGAAGTTACAAAAGAACGCTTTGCACCCGCCTTTGTGTACGCACAAAACAATTGCGTAGGGGTAAAAGCTAATGATTTAAACTTAACTAAGTGTTTAGCACCCGCCACACAAGTCGCAAGCGGAAAACATAGTTTTTTATAAGATTCTTTTGTTTGCGGTTTGCGCAATATCGATCCACCGCGCCTTAAAACGTGTACGATAAAATTATCTAATTGATCATCGCTAAATTTATAAAAATGCACTCCAATAAACGACCAATCATATAAATACCATTGGTCATCGGACGCATCATAGCCTAAAGCGCATACGTGTTTGTACTTACCTCGACAAAAAATATAATCCCACCAATATTGTTTTTGTCTTGCTATAAATACTAAGTACCACGTCGAAATATTTGTTCCCATTTATCGTTTGCTCTTTTCTTGTTTTGCATAACGTGCTTTTGCCTGTCAAACGGATCATAAAACGATTTACCGTTAGCTATCTTGCCTTGTTTTTGGCCCATCATTTTGCGACTTTCGCCACCACCAGTAATAGCGTACTGCAAAGCGTCATGTATATGTGAAAACTTGTTTTTATCGGGAGCATCATGAAATCTTTCTGTTGCTCCTGTCGCTCTTACTCTATTGTAGGCATATCCTCCTTCAAACCCGCGCTTCAAGACAGTACAGCTAGGATCTAATAGAAATCCTGCTTTGCCTTGAACAACGCGAGTCAAAACCCCATCCACACTATCTATCCGTAAACTAGGATCATTAGTAGGGGCAGGGTACGCTTTCAATCCTGCGGCTCTAAGAATTGAAAACGGTGTTCGCTCATCTGTTTGAGCGCGGTAATCACCGCTTGGGTCGCCATAAATTATAGCGTTATCGAAATGGTCTGGGAATTTGCGCGCTATAACGCTTTTTACCTCTTGGGCAAATTTTTCTGTACCCATGTTTGATGCTACCAATTCTGCTAATACCAACCATCGGCCTGTAGGAAGACGTTGGGTAAATACAGCCGCCGGAGTCAAACCGAAATCCATTCCAATAATGAGATCTTGGCCTGATGTCGGTATGGGTTCTTTTGCTAAATGAATTTCGGCTGCAAAGTTGGGATATACAGGCTTGCCTTCTACTACGTTGCCTATCCTGTTCATTACATAAACGTCTATCCATGATTTTGTCTTCCCTGCTATTAGTTTCGGGTAATACGTATCGACAAGGTTTTCTTTATTTTCAGCGTCTTTATTTGGCTGATAATCAAGAACTTCCCCATCAGGCGCTTTGATCTCTTTCAATGCGCTAGGTTGCGTATAGAACGTCCAATCATCAGGACAGACCAACATCATAGCTTCTTCTCTTGTTATATACTCAGGCAATGGCACTTCGCCTGACATAATAGCCCACCAATGGTCTTCATCGGGTGCGTTAGTATCCATAACAACGCCATACCAAGTGGGGCCACCATCTTTTTTGCTTGGAAATCTGCCAACACGCATAGTACAGGCATCAATAATAGATTTAGGCACTTCTCGCGCCTCATTTATCCATATCCCGGTAAATTCAATAGACAACAATTTTCTAACATCTTCGTCGCGGTCTAATGCTAAAAAAATAACTTCTATTTCAACATCGGCAAACTTAACTAAGTGTGTATATGGCACAGACCATTTAAATATCCCAAAAACATCTTCTGGATACCAATCTAGCCATGTTTTTATTGTTGTTGTGCGTAACTGCGGATTTGTGTTGCGTATAATGCCCCAACGCGATCTTCTTATGCCTGTTTTATCAGGTTCTTGCTGACAAGCCCTGCGCATTACTTCGATGCAACAACTCACCGATTTGCCAGATCCTACTGGCCCTCTAATGCCTCTAACAAAAGCATTGTCTTTTAAAAATTTTTTGAGAACATCACCACCCGGCTTGTATTCGAATTTATAGCCGTTAGTTAAGTTTTCCTGCATCAATTAGTGCTTTCAATTGTTGCTCTGCTACCCTTGGGCCAATAGCTTCAATAATGCGATCCATCTCCCTTTCTGTCATATGACTTGCAGGATAGTTTTTCATGTGTACTTTTCTAACAACTTGCCTAAGTTTTTGCAAATCATCAAATGATAAGCTACCTAACCAATTTGAATAATGATACGGCTCTATTTTGCTGTAGTCTATGCTCTTTTCCACTGTTTTATTCCTCAGGTTTTTCTGGAAAATCTACATTAGGCCAACCTTCTTGCTCTGGAAGGTCGCGTAATGTTTGTCGATAGGTCTTCATAGCTTCCGACATTGTAACATCTGATAAAGCATAAAAATCTGTTTCCGCTAACAAATTATTGCGTCGTGATCTAGTATTTACAGCTTTTGCAGCTAAATCTAGTGCTTCTTGTGCTGCATTTTCTTCTGTTATATCGTGTTCTGTATACGTGTATCGATATGCACCATCTACTAACTCAAACCCTGTAATTTCTACTCGTTTGTTAACATCAAACTCCCATGGACGAGTTACTTCATGTAATTTTCCATCTACAAGAATTTCTTCATTAATATTGTTACTTTCTACAGCAACCCATCCATATGCTTCGGCTTCTTGTTTTGCAAAATTATAATTATTAGACGATACGGTTTGTATGCAAACACCGTCATTAAATGTTTTAAGCATAGTCATCCATCTCTTCTACTTTGAGAGTTATGTCAATTTGGTTATACGTTTGAGTCGGGCCAGTATTATGATCAACACGATACTGAAAATAAATTTG
>CETM01051144.1_pt1 | contig 38049 bp, 28 predicted proteins | sample 361451 | NCBI WGS metagenome assembly CETM01 (sample SAMEA2622690, study PRJEB7988) | marine metagenome | isolation source: saline water (ENVO:00002010), including
CCCAGGCGCATCACGGTGCCCTTGCCGAACTGGCGATCGATCTGGGTAAGCGCCGCGTTCAATGCCTTGGAGCGATTGTCGTCCTGTGCCATGGATGGCCTCCTGGAGTCATCAAAGGGAAAACGATGAGTGCTGAATGCCGGGCCTCGATACTGGAGCCAAGCACTGTATGACTGCACAGTATTATGGAGAAAAAAACCGGCCGCGCCTACCGCTCAGAGAACTTTTCCTGTGCCGCCTGCTCACCCTCGAGCCGAACGATAAGCCCAACCAGCGCCGCCCGCAGCGCCTGCTCACGCACCGCATGGCGATCACCCTCGAAGTGCCGGCACACGGCCTCCTGGGCGTGGATATCGCCCCAGGCCAGCCATACCGTACCCACTGGCTTGTCCTCGCTGCCGCCACCGGGGCCTGCCACGCCGCTGATGGCCACCGCCAGGCTGGCGCCGCTATCGCGACAGGCCCCGGCGACCATGGCATTGACCACCTCGCGACTGACCGCACCATGGGCGGCGAGGGTCGCTTGCGGCACGTCCAACTGGCGCGTCTTGGCCGCGTTCGAATAGGTCACGTAGCCGGTCTCGAAGTAGCCGGAGCTGCCGGCGACCTCGGTAATGGCATGGGCGACACCGCCACCGGTACAGGACTCCGCAGCGGTCACGGATGCCCCCCGAGCTCGGCAGGCCTCACCAAGCCGGGTGGCGAGTGTGAGCGTATCGAAGGCCTCGAGGGCCGCAGTGTTATCCATCATCTGTTCCCTAGCGGCTGGCGAAGCAATGCCCTCGCAATGGAGGGTCAGCGCCTGACGAGGCGCGCCTGAGCGAGTAGAATATCGCCTTTTGAGGGCCCCTGACGAGTCACCCGTCCAGGTGGTGCCATGTCCTCGCTGTCACGTCCAGCCGCGCCTTGCAGCGCCACGCACGCCAGAGCAATCAAGGAAGCCCATGACCCAGGCCAGCGCCCAGCACACCCCGATGATGAGCCAGTTCCTGAAGATCAAGCGCGAGCACCCCGAGGTACTGCTGTTCTATCGCATGGGGGACTTCTATGAGCTGTTCTTCGACGACGCCAAGCGCGCCGCCGCGCTGCTCGATATCACCCTGACCCAGCGCGGCCAGTCCGCGGGCAAGCCTATTCCCATGGCAGGCGTGCCCTACCACAGCGCCGAGGGCTACCTGGCGCGGCTGGTCAAGGCCGGCGAGTCGGTGGCGATCTGCGAGCAGATCGGCGATCCGGCCACCAGCAAGGGCCCGGTGGAGCGCAAGGTGGTGCGCATCGTCACTCCCGGCACCCTCTACGATGAGGCGCTGCTCGATGCCAGCCGCGACAACCTGGTGCTGGCCGCCTATTCACGTGGCGAGACCTGGGGCATGGCCTGGCTGGAGCTATCCAGCGGGCGCTTCAGCGTACTGGAGGTCGAGGGCGAGGCCGAGATGCTCGCTGAAGTGCAGCGCCTCGATCCCGCCGAAATGCTGATCGCCGACAGCCAGGACCTTCCGCCCTCGATTGCCGAGCGCCGCGGCCTGCGCCGCCAGAGCGACTGGCTGTTCGATCTCGAGTCCGCGACCCGCACCCTATGCGACCAGTTCGCCGTACAGGATCTGCGCGGCTTCGGCTGCGCCCACCTCGAGGCCGCCATGACCGCCGCCGGGGTATTGATCGACTACGCCCGTGACACCCAGCGCTCCCAATTGCCCCACGTGACCGCCATCGGCGTCGAGAACCGGGACGACGCCGTGGTCATCGACGCCGCCAGCCGGCGCAATCTGGAGATCGACACCAACCTGGGCGGCAGCGGCGACAACACCCTGGCCAGCGTGCTCGATACCACCGCCACCGCCATGGGCTCGCGGCTGATGAAGCGCTGGTTGAACCGGCCGCTGCACGACCGCCCGCGGGTGCTGGCCCGCCAGGCGGCCGTGGCGCTGCTGCTTAACGACGAGGCATTCGTGGGCCTGCGTGAAGACCTGAAAGCCATCGGCGACGTCGAGCGCATCCTGGCCCGTGTGGCGCTGCGCAGCGCACGCCCCCGCGATCTGGCCCGGCTGCGTGATGCTCTGAATGCCCTGCCCGGCCTCGAGGCGAGTCTCTCAGGCTTCGACGAGGGCACCGCGCTCGATGAGCTCAAGCGCCATATCCGCCCTTATCCCGCGCTTGCCGAAACGCTGACCCGGGCACTGATCGAGAACCCGCCGGTGGTGATCCGCGATGGAGGCGTGATCGCCAGCGGCTATGACGAAGAACTCGACGAGCAGCGAGGTCTCGCCGAAAACGCCGGTGACTATCTGATCCAGTTGGAGACTCGCGAGCGCGAGCGCACCGGCCTTGCTGGCCTCAAGGTCGGCTATAATCGCGTGCACGGCTACTATATCGAGATTCCCCGTGCTCAAGCCCGCGAGGCGCCGGCAGACTATATCCGTCGCCAGACGTTGAAAAACGCCGAGCGCTTTATCATTCCCGAGCTCAAGGAGTTCGAGGACAAGGCGCTGTCGGCCAAATCCCGGGCGCTGGGCCGCGAGAAATTGCTCTATGAAGCCCTGCTCGACACCCTGGGCGCCGAGCTCGACGCCCTGCAGCAGTCCGGCCGGGCGCTTGCCAGCCTCGATGTGCTGGCAAGCTTCGCCGAGCGTGCCCAGGCGTTGGACTTCGTGCGCCCGACTCTCACCGAGGCACCGGGTATCAACATCCAGGGCGGGCGCCATCCAGTGGTCGAGCACGTCAGCGAGGCGCCCTTCGTGCCCAACGACCTGGCCCTCGACGACAGCCGACGCATGCTGGTGATCACCGGCCCCAACATGGGCGGTAAGTCGACCTACATGCGCCAGGCCGCACTGATCACCCTGATGGCCCATACCGGCAGCTTCGTGCCCGCCGATGTGGCCGAGATCGGCCCGGTGGATCGCATCTTCACTCGTATCGGCTCCTCGGACGATCTGGCCGGCGGCCGCTCGACCTTTATGGTCGAGATGACTGAAACGGCCAACATTCTGCACAACGCCAGCGACAAGAGCCTGGTGCTAATGGACGAGATCGGACGTGGCACCTCGACCTTCGACGGCCTGTCGCTGGCCTGGGCCAGCGCCGAGCATCTGACCCGCTCGCGGGCTTTCACGCTCTTTGCCACTCACTATTTCGAGATGACCGCCCTGCCCGATCAGGCACCGGGGGTCGCCAACGTGCACCTGACCGCCGCCGAGCACAAGGACGGCATCGTCTTCATGCACCGGGTGGAAGATGGTCCGGCGAGCCAGAGCTATGGCCTACAGGTGGCCCAACTGGCTGGCGTGCCCCAGCACGTCATCACCCGAGCACGCGAGAAGCTGGCTCTGCTCGAACAGCAGGAAATCGACCAGGGCCAGCGACAGACGCCCCTTGCCGACCCGGCAGCGGACACCGGGTCGAGTGCGGCCCCTTCGGCATCCGCGCCGCGCCAGGACGACCTGTTCGCCAGCACGCCGCACCCGTTGCTCGACGAATTGGCCGGCCTGGATGTGGACGGCCTGAGCCCACGCCAAGCCCTGGAACTGCTCTATGCCTGGCGAGAAAGAATCTAGGAACCGATCCAGAGGCGTGCCAAGCGTGCATTGACCGCCACTCCAGACAAGCCAACTCTCAGTTGAACGGGCCGGCGCGATCGGCGGTGAAAGTGACCGGAACGCAGCATAACGGGCATGAATAAATGCCGAAACGTTCTGCCCGCCGGCTGCGGTGATGACTTGCTGGCCCTGCACGCCACGACTAAAATATTCGCCCATTAGAATGGCGGCTTCTAATAATCAAGCCGCTTATAACTACGACACATTCAGGGACACGGCGAGTCACCGCACCCTGACAGCTAACGATCGAGGAAGCCCCATGACATTCGTCGTCACCGAGAACTGCATCAAGTGCAAGTACACCGACTGCGTGGAGGTCTGCCCGGTAGACTGCTTCTACGAAGGTCCCAATTTCCTGGTTATCCACCCCGACGAGTGCATCGATTGCGCCCTCTGTGAACCAGAATGTCCGGCCGAGGCCATCTTCTCAGAGGACGAGCTCCCCGAGGGTCAGCAGGAATTCATCGAGCTCAACGCCGAACTGGCAGAAGTCTGGCCGAACATCGCCGAGAAGACAGACCCGCTGCCCGACGCCGAAGAGTGGGATGGCAAGAGCGGCAAGAAGGAACTGCTCGAGCGCTGAGACAGTGCCATCAATGCTGCCTGAGATGCTTCACAGAAAAGGGGCCGGCGATTTCTCGTCGGCCCCTTTTTCATGCGCCCCGGCCTGGCTAGAGCCGTGGGCGCAGCGATTGGCGAAAACACCGAACACGGCCAACCGTGCCGCCAGGAATCGAGGCGAGCCGTCAGTTGCCTGGCTGAGACGCCTCAAACAGCGTGCAGGCAAGTGTATAAAAAACGGACACAAAAAAGGCGACCCGAAGGTCGCCCGCTCCTAGCCGTTCCTTGAGCATGTCCCTATGCTCGACTCCTGAGGTGACTTCCCTGCCCGGAAACGACCTCCTGTCGCACCAAGCGCACCCGACTACCATCCCGTTGCATCCTGCCGGGAAAGCATCCTGCTTTCCCACATCCCAGGTATAGTTTGGCAGCTATGACGGGGTTCTCAAGTCGGCCAATGGAGGAGCAGATCCCTTGCTACTTAAGCACTAATTATCTAAAAACTTTTTATTTTCAATAAGTTAAATAAGAAGAAGCATTCCAGGAGTGGTTGTTTTTTGCTCAAAATCAAGCATATCGGACTCAAGTTGTCGGTAATCTCTTACAAGCAATGAGGACATAACACTCACCCGTTGCAGCGCGCATCATCACCAGGCACAAAAAAAGGCGCCCGCGGGCGCCTTTCGTCTTACGTTTTGCTCATACCACTGAGCTTAGCGAGCTCATCCCTGCCCCTTGATGGCAGCAAGCCCCGGATAACGCACCGCCTCACCCAGCTGCTGCTCGATCACCAGCAGACGATTGTACTTGGCGACGCGGTCGGAGCGGCACAGCGAACCGGTCTTGATCTGGCCCGCCGAGGTCGCCACGGCCAGATCGGCAATGGTGGTGTCCTCGGTCTCACCGGAGCGGTGCGAAATGACCGCGGTGAAGCCGGCATCCTGCGCCATCTTGATCGCATCCAGCGTCTCGGACAGAGAGCCGATCTGGTTGAACTTGATCAGGATGGAGTTGCCGATTTTTTCGTCGATGCCGCGCTTGAGGATCTTGGTGTTGGTGACGAACAGGTCGTCGCCGACCAGCTGCACCTTGTCACCGAGCTTGTCGGTAAGCGCCTTCCAGCCGGCCCAGTCGGACTCGTCCATGCCATCCTCGATGGAGACGATCGGATACTGATCGGCAAGCTCGGCCAGGTAGTCGACGAAGCCCGCCGCATCATAGTTCTTGCCTTCGCCAGACAGGCTGTACTGACCGTCCTTGAAGAACTCGCTGGACGCGCAGTCAAGCGCCAGCGTGATATCGCTGCCCAGGGTGTAGCCGGCATCGGAGACGGCCTGCTTGATCACCGCCAGCGCCTCGGCGTTGGAGGCAAGGTTTGGCGCGAAGCCACCCTCGTCACCCACCGCGGTGGAAAGACCGCGTCCACCCAGCACCTTCTTCAGAGCGTGGAAGACCTCGGCGCCCATGCGCAGGCCTTCACGGAACGAAGGCGCGCCCACCGGCTGAATCATGAACTCCTGGATGTCGACGTTGTTGTCGGCATGCTCACCGCCGTTGATGATGTTCATCATCGGCACCGGCATCAGATACTGGCCCGGCGCGCCATAAAGCTCGGCGATGTGCGCGTAGAGCTCGACACCCTTGGCGCTGGCGGCGGCCTTGGCGGCGGCCAGGGAGACGGCGAGAATGGCATTGGCGCCAAGGCTTTCCTTGTTCTCGGTGCCGTCGAGCTCGAGCATGGCATTGTCCAGCGCGCGCTGATCGAGGGCGTCGAGCCCCATCAGCCGCTCACGAATAGCGCCATTGGCGGCCTCCACGGCCTTCAACACGCCCTTGCCCAGATAGCGTGTCTTGTCGCCGTCACGCAGCTCCAGCGCCTCGCGGGAGCCGGTAGAGGCACCGCTCGGCGCGCAGGCCACGCCCTTGGCACCGCTTTCCAGCACCACCTCGGCCTGTACGGTGGGATTACCGCGGGAGTCCAGCACCTCGAGGGCGCGAATATCGACAATCTTGGTCATGATTTCGTCCTTATTATCGCTAAGCATTGATCCAGTCGGCGTGCCTGGAGGGAGTCACGGCTCCGCTCGAAAACTGTCCATCGACCACCGTCTTGTCAAAAACAGACATCTATCGGGAACTGCATGCAAGAACTGAGGGCGGCCCGCCAGGCCACCCCGACCACCCTCGGGTGGCTCAGGAAATCGTCAAGGCCGGAAAGCCCTTGACCAGGTCATCCAGCGACTTGAGCTGACTCAAGAACGGCTCGAGCTGATCCAGCGGCAAGGCACAGGGACCGTCACATTTGGCGTTGTCCGGGTCCGGGTGCGCCTCGAGGAAGAGTCCGGCCAGGCCCACCGCGACACCGGCACGGGCCAGTTCGGCGACCTGGGCGCGACGCCCGTCGGCGCTGTCGGCACGACCACCAGGGCGCTGCAAGGCATGGGTGACATCGAAGAACAGCGGGTAGCCGGTGGCCTTCATGTCACCGAAGCCGAGCATGTCGACCACCAGATTGTTGTAGCCGAAGCTCGACCCGCGCTCGCAGAGGATCAGGCGATCGTTACCGGCCTCCTGGCACTTGCGCACGATGTGGCGCATTTCATGAGGAGCGACAAACTGCGGCTTCTTTATATTGATCACCGCACCGGTCTCGGCCATGGCCACCACCAGATCGGTCTGACGCGCCAGGAAGGCCGGCAGTTGAATGATGTCGGCGACCTCGGCCACGGGCTTGGCCTGCCAGGGCTCATGGACATCGGTGATGACCGGCACATTGAAGCGCTCTTTGACCTCGGCCAGGATTTCGAGGCCTTTCTCTAGGCCAGGACCGCGATAGGAGTGGATCGAGCTGCGGTTAGCCTTGTCGAAGCTGGCCTTGAAAACGTAGGGAATGCCGAGCTTGCCGGTCACTTCGACATAGCGCTCGGCGACTTCGAGGGCCATCTCGCGGGACTCGAGCACGTTCATGCCGCCGAAAAGGGCAAGCGGCAGCGCATTGCCGGCCTTGAGGTCGGCAAACTCGATGATCTTCTGCGGTTCGCTCATCTACTTTCCTTAGCCTTGCGGCTGAGCCTGGGCCTGCTGACGGGCGCGCACCTGCTTGTGTTCGAGGGCTGCCTGAATAAAGCCACTGAACAACGGATGGCCATCACGGGGCGTGGAGGTAAACTCGGGATGGAACTGGCAGGCCACGAACCAGGGGTGGTCCGGCAGCTCGACCATCTCCACCAGTGACTCATCGACGCTCTTGCCGGAGATCACCAGACCAGCCTTCTCCAGCTCGCCAATGAACTGATTATTGACCTCGAAACGGTGGCGATGACGCTCGACGATCTCGTCGCTGCCGTAGGCCTCGCGGGCCTTGGAGCCCGGCTTCAGGTGACAGATCTGGCCACCCAGACGCATGGTGCCGCCGAGATCGGAAGCCGCATCGCGCAGCTCGATCTTGCCTTCGGCATTCAGCCACTCGGTGATCAGGCCGACCACCGGATGCTGCGTGTCGTGGGTGAACTCGGTGGAATTGGCATCCGCCCAGCCGGCGACGTGGCGGGCAAACTCGATCACCGCGACCTGCATGCCGAGACAGATACCCAAGTAGGGAATCTTCTGCTCGCGGGCAAAGCGGGCGGTGGCGATCTTGCCTTCTACGCCGCGTTCGCCGAAGCCGCCAGGCACCAGAATGGCGTCCTTGCCGGCCAGCCGCTCCGGGCCATGACGCTCGATGTCTTCAGAATCGATGTAGTCGATGTTGACCTTGATGCGGTTCTGGATGCCGGCGTGGATCAGCGCCTCATTCAGCGACTTGTAGGCATCCAGCAGCTCCATGTACTTGCCGACCATGGCGATGTTGACCGACTTCAGCGGATTCAGCTTGGCGTCGAGCACCCGCACCCACTCGTCCAGTTCGGCCTCATCGGCTTCCAGGCGCAGCTTGTCGCAGACGATCTCGTCGAGGCCGTGCTCGTGCAGCATCAGCGGGATGCGATAGATGGTATCGGCATCCTGCAGCGGCACTACCGCCCGTTCTTCGACGTTGGTGAACAGCGCGATCTTGCGCCGCTCGGTCTCCTCGAGCTCGACTTCGCTGCGACAGATCAGGATGTCCGGCTGGATGCCGATCGAGCGCAGTTCCTTGACGCTGTGCTGGGTCGGCTTGGTCTTGGTCTCGCCGGCGGTCTGGATGTAGGGCACCAGGGTCAGGTGCATGAAGATGGCGCGATTGGCGCCGAGTTCGCTTCTGATCTGGCGAATCGACTCGAGGAACGGCAGCGACTCGATGTCGCCGACCGTGCCGCCGATCTCGACCAGGGCCACATCGAAGCCCTCCCCGCCCTCGTAGACCCGACGCTTGATCTCGTCGGTGATATGCGGAATCACCTGCACCGTGCCGCCCAGGTAGTCGCCGCGGCGCTCCTTGCGTAGCACGTGCTCGTAGACGCGACCGGTGGTGAAGTTGTTGCTCTGGGTCATCTTGGTGCGGATGAAGCGCTCGTAGTGGCCCAGGTCCAGGTCGGTTTCAGCACCATCCTCGGTGACGAATACTTCGCCATGCTGGAAGGGGCTCATGGTGCCCGGATCGACGTTGATGTACGGATCCAGCTTGAGCATGGTGACCTTGAGGCCACGCGCCTCGAGAATCGCCGCCAGCGAAGCGGACGCGATGCCCTTGCCAAGAGAGGACACAACGCCGCCGGTCACGAAGATATATCGTGTCATGGAGAACCTGTCGAAACGTGATCAGAAGGCGCGGCAGGAAACCGCACCAGGATGGGACGACAGAATAGCAGAGTCGCCTTGGCGGCTCAATTTCGGCCGGCGCCTGGAAATGATGGACGCAGGACTGGCAGGCCGGGCGACCTCGCAAGGAGGCTGACGGGGCCGCGACCTCGGGGACAGGCCGAAGAGAAGGTCCTCTGCCATGGATGGCAGAGGTAGCGCCCAGGGACGGGTTCACAGCGCCCCTCGTAGGCCTGTCGCCGGAGACGCTAGCGGCTAGCGTGTCGAATCGGAACAAGGTCCCTCTTGCCGATTCTCGATCGACATCCCTGTCGATCGCCACGCGCCGCGTCACTCGGCACCAGCGCCCTTGCGAGTCGCGACACTAGTCGCGCCCCTCGCCAGCATCGCCGCAGAGGCTACACCTCGAGATAATCGAGGATGCCCTCGCCGGCCTGGCGGCCCTCGTAGACGGCAGTGACCACCAGGTCGGAACCGCGCACCATATCGCCCCCGGCAAACACCTTGGCGTTGCTGGTCTGGAAGGGGTAGCGACCGTGCTCTGGGGCGGTAATGCGGCCACGCTCATCGGTGCTGATATTGTTCGGCTCGAGCCAGTCGATATCGGTGGGCTGGAAGCCAAAGGCGATCACCACCGCATCCGCCGGCAATACCTCTTCGGAGCCCGGCACCACCTCGGGACGCCGACGACCGTTCTCGTCAGGCTCACCCATGCGGGTACGCACCACCTTGATGCCTTCGACCTTGTCCTCGCCGACCACTGCCACCGGTTGGCGATTGAACAGGAAGTCGACGCCTTCCTCACGGGCGTTGGCTACTTCGCGCTTGGAACCCGGCATGTTTTCCTCGTCGCGACGATAGGCGCAAGACACGCTGGCGGCGCCTTGGCGAATCGAGGTGCGGTTGCAGTCCATGGCCGTGTCGCCGCCACCCAGCACGACGACCCGCTGACCCTCGAAGGACACGTAGTCGGCGGGATCGGTCTCGAAGCCCAGGCAGTGGTTGACGTTGGCGATCAGGAAATCCAGCGCCTTGTGCACGCCTGGCAGGTCCTCGCCCGGGAAGCCCCCTTGCATGTACTTGTAGGTGCCCATACCCAGGAAGACGGCGTCAAAGTCCTCCATCAAGTCATCGATCGCGATGTCACGGCCGATCTCGGTATTGAGGCGGAATTCCACGCCCATCTCCTCGAAAACCGCACGACGGCGCTCCATCACGCTCTTCTCGAGCTTGAACTCCGGGATGCCGAAGGTCAGCAGGCCGCCGATCTCGGGGTACTTATCGAATACCACCGGCGTAACACCGTTGCGTACCAGGATATCGGCACAGCCAAGGCCCGCCGGACCGGCGCCGACGATCGCCACCCGCTTGTCGGTTCGAGCAACCTGAGACATGTCAGGCCGCCAGCCCATGGCGAAGGCGGTATCGGTGATGTACTTCTCCACCGAGCCGATAGTCACCGCACCGAAGCCGTCATTGAGAGTGCAATCACCTTCGCAGAGTCGATCCTGCGGGCACACTCGGCCACACACTTCGGGCAGCGAGTTGGTCTCATGGGAAAGCTCGGCGGCCTTGAGGATATTGCCCTCGGCCACCAGCTTCAGCCAGTTGGGAATGTAGTTGTGGACCGGACACTTCCACTCGCAATAGGGGTTACCACAGCCCAGGCAGCGATCCGCCTGACTGGCGGCTTCGCCTGGCTGGAAAGGCTCGTAGATCTCGGCGAACTCCCGCGAACGGGTGCGTGCCGCCTTCTTTTGCGGGTCCTGGCGACCCACGTCGATGAACTGAAAATCGTTGTGCTGAAGACGCTCTGCCATGATCGTCTCTCCTCGAAAACTGGAAGGTCAGGGCGGGGCCAATGCGGACGCCCCGCCGGGACGCGGCCCTTGCTCAGGGCCGCCGGGACTCGGCTTACTCGGGTCGCCGCCGGGACTCGGCGAGCAAACTGCCAAGACTCGCGGCCTTGGGCTTCACCAGCCAGAAATGGCGAATGAAGTGGCCGAAGTCCTCGAGAATCGCCGCGCCCCGTGCCGAGCCGGTGACGGCGACATAGCCCTCGATGACCTCCCTCAGGTGGCGCCGGTACGCCTCCATGGCTTCGGTGTTGATCCGGTGGATCTCCACCAGTTCGTGGTTGTACTTGTCGACGAAGGTGCGATCCTCGTCGATCACGTAGGCAAAACCGCCGGTCATGCCCGCGCCAAAGTTAACGCCGGTCTCGCCGAGGACCGTGACCAGACCGCCGGTCATGTACTCGCAGCAATGGTCGCCAGCGCCTTCGATGACGGCAATGGCACCGGAGTTGCGCACCGCGAAGCGCTCGCCGGCGGTACCGGCGGCGTACAGGGTGCCCCCGGTGGCACCATACAGGCAGGTATTGCCGATGATCGCCGTCTGATGGCTCTCGAATTGGCTACCCTTTGGCGGCACGATAGTGATCGAGCCGCCGTTCATGCCCTTGCCGACGTAGTCGTTGGCATCGCCCTCCAGATACAGGTTCAGGCCGCGTGCGTTCCACACCCCGAAGCTCTGGCCGGCCACGCCCTGGAAGCGCACGGTGATCGGCGCGTCCTCGAGGCCCGCCTCGCCGTAGCGCTTGGCAATGGCGCCGGAAGTCATGGCCGCCACGCTGCGATCGCAGTTGGTGATGGCGAAGTCGAACTCGCCGCCCGACTTATTGTCGATGGCCGAGCGCAGCGCCTCGAGCACCTCGAGGTTCTTGGCGCCCGGGTCATGGGGCACGTTGCGGCTGACACGGCAAAACTGCGGCGCATCGGCCGGCACATGATCGTTCTCGAGCAGTGGCGTTAGATCGAGCTTGCGCTGGGCGCTGGTCTGGCCTTCGAGCACCTCGAGCAGGTCGGTTCGCCCGATCAGGTCGGTGAGCTTGCGCACGCCAAGCAGCGCCATCAGCTCGCGCACTTCTTCGGCGATGAAACGGAAGTAGTGCTTGACCATATCCACGGTGCCGCGGAAATGCTCGTCGCGCAGAAACTGATCCTGGGTGGCCACACCGGTCGCGCAGTTGTTGAGGTGGCAGATGCGCAGGTACTTGCAGCCTAGCGCCACCATCGGCGCCGTGCCAAAGCCGAAACTCTCGGCGCCGAGAATCGCCGCCTTGACCACATCGAGGCCGGTCTTCAGGCCGCCGTCGGTCTGCAGGCGGATCTTGTCGCGCAGCCCATTGATGCGCAGCGCCTGGTGGACCTCGGGCAGGCCGAGCTCCCAAGGGCTGCCGGCATGCTTGATCGAGGTCAGCGGGCTCGCCGCGGTGCCGCCATCGTAGCCGGATACGGTGATCAGGTCGGCATAGGCCTTGGCCACACCCGTGGCGATGGTGCCGATACCCGGCTCGGAGACCAGCTTCACCGACACCTGGGCGTCCGGATTGACCTGTTTGAGATCGAAGATCAGCTGAGCCAGGTCCTCGATCGAGTAGATGTCGTGGTGCGGCGGCGGCGAGATCAGGGTCACGCCGGGCACCGCATAGCGCAGCCGCGCGATCAGCTCGTTGACCTTGCCACCGGGCAACTGGCCACCCTCGCCGGGCTTGGCGCCCTGGGCGACCTTGATCTGCAACACCTCGGCATTGACCAGGTAGGCCGGCGTAACGCCGAAGCGTCCTGAGGCAATCTGCTTGATCTTCGATGAGCGGATGGTGCCGTAGCGGGCCGGATCCTCACCGCCCTCGCCGGAGTTGGAGCGCCCGCCGGCCTCGTTCATGGCCTGGGCCAGCGCCTCGTGAGCCTCCGGCGACAGCGCACCCAGCGACATCCCGGCACTGTCGAAGCGCGGAATCAAGTCATCAATGGCCTCGACCTCCTCGAGCGGTACCGGCTCGGCGGCGGGCTTCAATGTCAGCAGATCGCGAACGGTCGCGACCGGGCGCTCGTTGACCAGGGCGGCAAATTTCTTCCACTTTTGGTAATCACCCTGCTGCACCGCCTGTTGCAGCGTGGTCACCACGTCGGGGTTGTAGGCGTGATATTCCTTGCCGTGAACATATTTGACCAGGCCACCCTGGCCAATACCCTTGCGCGGGGTCCAGGCACGGCGGGCCAGCAACTCCTGCTGCATCTGCAATTCGCTGAAACCGGCCCCTTGGATACGCGACGCCATATTGGTGAAGCACAGGTCCATGACCTCGCTGCCAAGACCCACCGCCTCGAACAGCTGAGCCCCCCGGTAGGACGCCAGGGTCGAGATCCCCATCTTGGAGAGAATCTTGTAAAGCCCCTTCTGCAGGCCCTTGCGGTAATTCTCGCGGGCGTCTGCCGGATTGCCGGTAAGCTCGCCGGTGCGATGCATGTCGGCCATCACCTGGTAGGCGAGATACGGATAGACCGCGGTGGCACCGACGCCGAACAGCACCGCCATCTGATGGGCGTCCCGGGCGTAGCCAGTCTCGACGACCAGGTTGACCCGCGGGCGCAGCGCCTCGCGACCCAGGTGATGATGCACGGCGCCCACGGCCAGCGCGGCCTGAATCGGCAATTGACCCTTTTTCAGGCCGGCATCACTCAGCACCAGGATCACCTTGCCGCTGCGGGCGGCGTCCTCGGCCTGCCGGCAGAGCACCTGAATGGCCTGCTTGAGTCCGGTGGTCTCGGGGTCGTAGGCCAGGGACAGATGCTGGCTCGCGAAGGCCGGGTCGTCCTGACTAACCAGCGCGGTGAACTTGCGCGGCGACAGCACCGGGGTCGTCAGGATCAGGCGATGTGCGTGCTCGGGCGTGGCATCGAAGACGTTGAGCTCGGCGCCGCAGATGGTCTCCAGCGACATCACGATCGCTTCGCGCAGTGGATCGATGGGCGGATTGGTGACCTGGGCGAACTTCTGGCGGAAGTGGTCGGTGAGCAGACGCTCGTGGCGCGACAGCACCGCCATGGGCGTGTCATCGCCCATCGAGCCCACTGCCTCCTGACCGCTCTCCGCCAGTGGACGCAGCAACTGGTCGCGCTCCTCGAAGGTGATCTGAAAGAGCTTCTGGTGAACATTGAGCTCGTCGGCGTCCATGGGCTGGAAGCGGGCCAGCTCGGTCAGCGCCGATTCCAGATAGCTGGCCTCGTCCTTGAGCCAACGACGATAGGGGTAAGCCGACTTCAGGCGGTTATCGATATCTTCGGTGTGCAGGATCTCACCGGTCTGGGTGTCGATACCCAGCACTTGGCCGGGGCCGACGCGCCCCTTGGCCACCACGTCTTCGGGCCGATAGCCGTAGGTACCGATCTCGGAGGCCAGAGTGATATAGCCGTTCTTGGTGATCACCCAGCGAGCCGGACGCAGGCCGTTGCGGTCGAGCATGCAGACGGCGTGACGGCCGTCGGTCATCACCATGCCGGCGGGCCCGTCCCAAGGCTCCATGTGCATGGAGTTGTACTCATAGAAGGCGCGCAGGTCGCCGTCCATGGTCTCCACGTTCTGCCAGGCCGGCGGCACCATCATGCGCACGGCGTTGTAGATATCCATGCCGCCGGCCATCAGCACCTCGAGCATGTTGTCCATGCTCGAGGAATCGGAACCGGAGGTATTGACGATCTCGTCGAGCTCGGCGATCTCGGTCAGGCGCTCGTTGACGAAGTTTTCCTTGCGCGAGTTCGCCCAGCCACGGTTGGCCTCGATGGTGTTGATCTCACCGTTGTGAGCCAGCAGGCGGAACGGCTGGGCCAGCGGCCAGCGCGGTGCGGTATTGGTCGAGAAACGCTGGTGGAAGACGCAGATGGCAGTCTCGAGACGCTCGTCACCCAGGTCCTGATAGAAGGTGGGCAGATCCACCGGCATCATCAGGCCCTTGTAGGACACCACCTGAGAGGACAGCGAGCAGACATAGAACTCAGGCTCACCGGCCAGCTTTTCCTCGGCGCGGCGGCGCGCCATGAAAAGATCGACGCCCAGCTCGGCCTCGAGGCGATCGTCACCGGCAGTGATGAAGACCTGACGGATGCGCGGCAGGCAATCCAGCGCCATGGGGCCACAGACGCTCGCGTCGATAGGCACGTCGCGCCAGCCATGCACGGTCAGGCCACGAGCCTCGAGCTCGCCGCTTAGCACCTCACGAGCGGCCTGTTCGCGAGCATCGTCATCCGGCAGAAAAATGCTGCCAACGGCAAAGCGCTCCCCGAGTTCGACGCCCAGTGAGTCCCGGGCCACGGCTCGCATGAAGTCGATAGGCATCTTCAGCAGCAGGCCGCAGCCGTCGCCGGTCTTGCCGTCGGCGGCGATGCCGCCACGGTGGGTCATGCAGGTCAGCGACTCGATCGCCGTTTTCAGCAGGTCATGGCTGGCCTGCCCTTCCATGTGCGCAATCAGGCCGAAGCCGCAGTTGTCGCGAAATTCACCGGGCTGGTGGAGACCTTGTCTCATGGGCGCGCCTCATCAATATTCAGTAGTCTTGTGTCCAGACGGCTTCAACGATATAATTATCGGTTTTCTTTATTTCTGCATCGTTGCCAAATGCCGTTTTCTGGCGCCGAAAAAGGCTAACCAGCATAGCCAGCCCCCTCGCTCGGCGCAATTCCCCACCCACCTTGGCGTATAAAAAACCGCCGAAAAACCGCACCTTAGCGTATCTTTTCGGCAAAAAACCCTGACAGGTCAACCACTTGGACTCTGGCTGCACGACAACTCCAGCGCTATAGACTTTAGTCGCAAAAAACCGCTCAAGGGCATGCCAATCATGCATAAGCCATGCGAATTGTTTTCTAACCATCGACAGCCAGCCATTGCGATAGCGCCACACCAGACCAGACCGCCCCAAGCCGTGCCGATATTTTTCACCGCCGATACAACACAGATCTAGCCGCCAGTCCGGCCACAAAAAAGGCGCCCGTGAAACACGGACGCCTGATTTCCAGTCCAGCGATATCACCCTCTAGCAACGAGGGAAGTCTGCCAGCAGTCTCTCGAGCACCTCAGGTGGAGTCGAGTCGTACAGAGTGGCATCACCCAAGCTTCGCAATAGCACCAGACGCAGCCGGGCGTCGATGTTCTTCTTGTCCAGTCGCATCACAGCCAGGAAGTCATCCACCCCCATGTCTTCGGGCGCCGCCGGCGGAAGGCCGGCGGCAGCGATGACCGCCGCCGTGCGATCCACCTCGTCCTGAGTCAGCCACCCCAGGCGCTGCGAGAGCTCGGCGGCCATCAGCATACCGGTACCCACCGCCTCGCCGTGCAGCCAGGCACCATAGCCTTGGTGTGCCTCGATGGCATGGCCAAAGGTGTGCCCCAAATTGAGCAGCGCCCGGGCGCCCTGCTCGGTCTCATCGGCGGCCACCACCTCGGCCTTGATGGCACAGCTTCTATAGATCGCCTCGCGCAGCGCACTGCCGTCAAGGCCGCGCAGCGCATCCATCCTCGCCTCGAGCCAGGCCAGGAACTCGAGATCGCGTATCAAACCGTACTTGATCACCTCGGCGAGCCCCGCCGAAAGCTCCCGGGATGGCAAAGTGTCGAGGGTATCGGTGTCGATCAGCACCGCCTTGGGCTGCCAGAAGGCGCCAATCATGTTCTTGCCACGAGGGTGGTTGACCCCGGTCTTGCCACCCACCGAGGAATCGACCTGAGAAAGCAGCGTCGTCGGGACCTGAATGAAGGCGACGCCGCGCTGATAACAGGCCGCAGCATAGCCAGTCATGTCGCCGATCACGCCGCCCCCCAGGGCAATCAGGGTGCAGCGACGGTTGAAGCCGGCGGCCAGCAGGGCATCCCAGATACGGGCCACGGATTCCAGGGTCTTGGTGTGCTCACCGTCAGGCAATACCACCTCTTCGACCTCGAGATCCTCGGGCAGCCCTCGCTTGAAGGCCTCGAGATAGAGCGGCGCGACCGTCTCGTTGGTGACGACCATCACCTGGCGGCCGGCGAGATAAGGGGTAATGGTACCGGCACGGCCCAGCAGGCCGGGACCAATATGGATCGGGTAGCTGCGCTCATCGAGCGCCACGCTGAGGGTGCGGATAGCGTCGGACTGGGGCATGAGAAAGCTCGGTCAGAAAGACTCGGTCAGAAAGACTCGGTTAAGAGGTGCGGCAAGGGCACCGTCAGGCCTTGCAGGACATCAGCGGATCGAGCTGGCGGCTCACACGGCGCACGATTTCACCCACCACCGCCTTGGGGCCACGGCGATCGGTGCGCACTACCAGGTCAGCGGTCGCCCGATACAGCGGGTCGCGACGGGTAAACAGGGTGCGCAGCACCTCTTCGCGATCGTCTCGCTGCAACAGCGGTCGATTGCGGTCGCGAGCGGTGCGCCTCAGCTGCTGCTCGACGGTCGTGTAGAGATAGATCACCGTGCCGCGCTCGCGCAGCGCGCGACGATTGGCTTCCCGCATCACGGCGCCGCCCCCGGTGGCCATGACCACGCCGGGATACTGTGTCAGCTCGCCGATCACCTGCTGTTCGCGCTCACGAAAGCCGGCTTCACCTTCCACATCGAAGATCCAGGGGATATCGGCCCCGCAGCGGGCCTGTATCTCGTGGTCGGTGTCGAAAAACTCGCGGCGCAGCTCGGCCGCCAGCAGGCGGCCGATGGTGCTTTTACCGGCCCCCATGGGGCCGATCAGAAAAACGTTGGGGAGATCGTCCTGCATCAGCGAAGGGCCAGCCTGTCCTCGAGAATCCTGGGAGTGATGAATATCAGCAACTCTACCTTCTCGTTCTGTTCTTGGGTATAGCGGAACAGCTGGCCAAGCACCGGCAAATCACCCAGGAAGGGCGTCTTGGACAGGCTGCGCAGCTCTTCCTGAGTCAGGATGCCACCCAGCACCACCGTTTCGCCGTTATCCACCAGCACCTGGGTCTCGATCTGATTGGTATCGATGGCGGGGGCGCCAGCGAAGCTCTGATCGGAGACGGTATCGTTGTTGATGGCGAGATCCATGATCACTCGATTGTCCGGTGTGATCTGCGGCGTGACCTCAAGCGACAGCACCGCCTCCTTGAACTCGATGTTGGTCGCCCCGCTGGAGGTCGACTCCTGATAAGGAATCTCCTGGCCCTGCTTGATGGTCGCGGTGCGCTGATTGGCGGTAATCACACGTGGCTGGGAGATGGTCTGGCTCTTGTTCTCGGTCTCCAGCGCATTGAGCTCGAGATCGAGCAGCACGTCACCCGACAGGTAGCCAAAGGAGAAGCTGGTCGAGGCTGAGTTGGCGCTGCCCATGTCGACCGCCAGGCCACCGTTGCTGGCAACGCCGGTAGAGGCGCCACTCAGGTTGGCGCTGCTGCCATTGCCCAGCACGCCATTGATGCTATCGGCCGACGACATTCCCCAGTTGACGCCCAGCTCCTGGGTCACCCCATCTCGGGCAATCACGATTCGCGCCTCGATCTGCACCTGGCGCACGGCGACGTCGAGCTTCTCGACGGTACGCAGAATCTCGCGGATCTGATCGGCAGTGTCCTGAATCAGCAGGGTATTGGTACGTTCATCGACACTGACCCGGCCGCGCTCGGTGAGCAAGCCGAAGCCTTCACCACCACGCAGCAACTTGGCCAGGTCGGCGGCCTTGGCGTATTTGACCTGTACGTATTCGGTGGTCAGAGGGGCGAGGACCTGCATCTGCTCCCGAGCCTCGATTTCCTGGCGCTCGATGCTGGCAAGCTCACTGGCGGGCGCCACCACGATCACGTTACCTTCGCGACGACTGGCAAGGCCATGGCTCTTGAGCACCAGCTCAAGGGCCTGGTCCCAGGGCACGTCATCGAGATTGAGGGTGACTCGACCGCTGACGCTATCGCTTGCCACCAGGTTGAGACCGCTGACATCGGAGATGATGGCCAGCACCGCGCGCACCTCAATGTCCTGGAAGTTCAGGCTGATACGCTCGCCTTGGTAGCTGGTACGCGCCTCGTCGCGATCCGGCTGCTGCTCTCGCGTGACGGGACGCGCTTCAACGATCAGTTGGCGGCCCTGAAGCGTCGAGAACATCGCATAGTCACCCTGGGTGTCGATCGACAGACGCACGCCATTGGCAACCCGGCTCGGCACGACACGCGTCATCGGTGTGCCGAAATCGGTGACGTCAAGCACCTGATCCTGAGCCTCGGGCAGGTCGACACCTGGAAGTTCGGCGATGATGCTGTTTCCAGACTCACGCACCTGAGAGGCCACCCCGGCCCGGTCGAAGTTGACCACCAGCCTACCCCCACCTTCGACGCCGCGCTGGAAGTCGAAGCTCGAGATCTGCGGATCACGGCCGACATCGTCAGGAGCGGAGGGCGGTGAGGCCTGTGCATTCGCCACCTCGCCCTCTGGCGGAGCATCACCGCCGATCACCAGCTCAAGACGATTTCCGACCTGTCGAGTGCGATAGGCCAGCGGTGCCTCGAGATCGAACACCAGCCGCGTGCGCGACCCCGCCTCCAGCGTGATCAGGCGATCGACCCCGGCCAGCCCGATCTCACGCCGGCGCTCGCTGAGGCCGTTGGCAGTCTCGACCAGGTCGATGCTCAACCGGGGAGGCGAATCGAGCCGATAGCCGCGCACCTGGGGCACGTCGCCGTCGAAGCGCATGTCGACTTCCAGCTCACCGGCACTGCCCTGGCGAACCTCGAGCCCAGTCAGCGTCGACGCGGCCAGGGCCGTGGCCGGAAGCCCCCAGACCAGCATGAATGCCAGCAATACGCGCATCATGATTTGCATCGTCGTGTCCCTTGTTGCCTGCGTGGCACGGCCGTATCTTCAGCCGGCCTGTTTCGTTGTAGGATCGTCCAGCGTTAAGCGACGCGTGCGCTCGATCCAGCCGCCGCGCCCATTGTTGACTACTTCGACAAGCTGCACAGAGCGCTCGGTGATACTGACGATGCGGCCATAATCGGTGCCCAGGTGATCGCCGCTGGTCAGTCGATGCACTTCGCCATCGGGGGCCCGCACCAGCGCCGAGGGCCGATTGCCCACACTCAAGGTACCCACCAGCACGAGCTCGTCGAGGGGATAGGCTTCGAGCGGATCCAATGCGCGGTCTGGGTCAGGCGCCAGGTCGACGGAGCCTTCGGGCGCCGTCTCGGGCGCCGGCTGACGGGCCAGGAAGGGGCTACGACGACTCGACTGGTCATAGGCCACGGCAGCATAGTGAGGCAGCTCGGGAACCGGTGGCAGCTCCACGCTACCGGGATCGGCTCGCAGCTCGCTCAGCTTCTTATCCAGCCCGGCGATATCGGGTTCGCTACACCCCGTCAACGACAGGCCGAGAGCCAGCGACAACGCGAAAGTCCGGGGCGTGAAAGTCCGTGGAAAGCACTCCCGCGATGCCGGTCTCGCCCACGAATGCGCCTGCCAATGCCACGGTACCGCCCTGCCCTTGTGCCCGCCCCTTTGAGCGCCCTCTTGCTCGTCCTTTGGAAAGGGGTAGCGGTGCAAGAGGCCACGAAATAGGGAGGCGGCGCCCCTATCCCTAGGGGCATTACGCTGACTCATGGCGACGCCTCCTCGTCACTCGCTTTTGCGCTGGGCGCATAACTGTAGGTGCGAGCCAGCATGGATAGCTCCAATCGCTCACCATCGTCGACCGGCGAGAGGCTGAAGTCATGCAGCGTGACGATGCGCGGCAGGGCTGCCACCCCTGCCAGGAAAGCGCCGATGCGGTGATATTCACCGCGCACGCGAATGTCGAAGGGTCGCTCGATATAGTGCTCCTTGGGCACCGGCTCTCGCAGGCGGATCGCCTCGATGGACAGCTGGTTGTCCAGGGCCGTCTTGCTGATATCGTCGATCAGCGCAGGAATCTCGGCACCGCTGGGCAGCATTTCCAGCAGACTCTCGAGACGAGCATTGAGGGTAGCCACCTGTTCTTCCATGGCCGGCAGCCTCGCTGCTTGAGCCGCCTCTCGACCATAGGTGTTCAACAGCTGCGCCTCTTCGCGACGCGCCTGCTCAAGAGCTTCCACCTTGGGAGTCGCCAGGTACCAGTCCATGGCAAAGCAGGTCAGTCCCAGCACCAGCAAGCAGCAGCCCACCTGAAGCGTCCAGGGCCAGCCACCGGCCTCCTTTATATCCAGCTCCCGCCAATCCAGCTCACGCAGGCGACGCCATTCGGCCGATAGGTTCATGGCGCCTCCTCGACCGAGGCGGTCAAGCGCTGATCCACGCTCAGCGAAAAGCGCCTGCCTCCCTGCTCATCGCCCTCGACCTGCGATAGCACCGGCACGCCCAGCACAGGCGCCGCCTCAAGGGCACGCAGCTGGTCGGAAACCTGGTAGTTATCCTCGGCCACGCCATCCAGGCTCAGCCGCTGGCCGGCACGAGACAGCTTCGAGTAGTACACCCCTTCCTGAAGACTGGCGCTGAGAGCATTGAAGACGCGCACCGTCTGGCCGCGCCCCTCCTGAAGCTGACTGAAGACATCGATCTTGTTGCGTATGATGTCGCGACTCTGTTCATCATCGTGCATATCCTGAATATCCTGCTTGAGCAGGACAGACTCGGCGCGGATATGCTCATTGCGCTGCTGCTGCACGTCCAGCTGGTGATCATAGTAGAAGGTCATCACATAGCCGCCGCCCAGTCCAAGCACCGCCATCAGCCCAAGGGCCAGGTTGAAACGCTTGCCGCGACGCTCACGCTGCGCCTCGCGCCAGGGCAGCAGATTGATTTCGATCGCCATCAGCGCCCCCTCATGGCCAGTCCACAGGCGGTCAGCATGGCCGGTGCATCATTGGCCAGCGCCTGGGCATTGATGCGGGGATTGACCTGCATGCGCCTAAACGGGTTGGCGTTCACCACGTCCATGCCGGTTTCCTCGACCAGACGTTCCTTGAGTCCGGGAATCACACTGGACCCACCGGCCAGTATCAAGCGATGCACTTTTTCCTTGCGCCCCGCGGTATAGTAAAGCTGCAGGGAGCGGCCGACCTGCTGCACGAGCGTCTCGATGAAGGGCATCAAGACATTGGTGGCGTAATCATCGGGCAATCCACCGCGTTTCTTGGCAAGCCCTGCTTCTTCTAAGGTAAGCTCGTAGCGACTGGCAATTTCATCGGTCAGGCGCCGGCCGCCGAAGACAGTGTCACGGCTATAGACGGTGCGCCCACCCTTGAGTACATGGAAGGCGTTCATGTTGGCGCCGATATCGACCAGCGCCACGCACTCTTCGGCGCTGCTGGCCACCATCTGCTGCTGGAGCTCATTGAAGGCACGCTCCATGGCGAAGGTTTCGACATCGACCGCTGCGGGAGTCAGGCCGGCTTGAAGCAGCGCCTCGGTCAACTGGTTGACGTCTTGGTTGCGACAGGCCACCAAAAGTACGTCCTGCTGATCGGTATAGCGCTCATTGATGCCCAGGCGCTGAAAATCGAAGGAGACCTCGCTAAACGGAAAGGGAATATGCTTGTCGGATTCGAGTTCGATGCGGGCCTCGATCTCCTCGTCATTGAGGGAGGCAGGCAGAATCAGCGTCTTGGTAATGGCAGCGCTGGCAGGCACGGCGACGCAGGCGTCTCGCGTGCCAGGTTGGGCCTGGACGACGGCGCGCTGCAGCGCTTCGGCGACGGCGCCCATATCACGAATGCGCCGCTCGACCACGGTGCCCTCACGCAAAGGCCGCACCGCATAACTTTCCACCCGGCGCTGGCCACGAACGTGCTTGAGCTCAATCAGCTTTACGGTCGCCGAGGAAATATCCACCCCGATCAACCCTTTTCCGGACCTTCTGAGCCTTTTCAAGGCCTCACCCCCAACTCAAGCCTATATTTCAAGCCTACATTGTCTCGTATCCACGCAGTAATCGACTGCGCTGCACTCAGGCTACAAAGCTCATACAGGCCAGACTACATGATTCTACGAATGCTAACACTTTAGGCGCCGTTCAATACCTTCAACGCTGGTGACCTGACGCCCAGGTTCCTATAATACGGCCCTCCACGGAAGTCTCGCTCTCAGTACCATCGCCCAGCCACCGTTCATCATGAGTACTAGGTTTTCATGAAGCTATTCAAAACGCTTGCCGCATCGGCGATATGGATCACGCTATCCCTGAGCGTATCCGGCGTCCTGGCCCTGGTCGGCGCCGCCCTGTACTTCGCCCCTGGCCTTCCCGACGTGCGCCAGCTACAGGACTTCGAACTGCAGACCCCATTGCGCATCTACACTCGCGACGACAAGCTGATCGGCGAGTTCGGTGAGGAACGTCGTCTGCCAGTAAGCTACGACGAGATCCCCAAAGACATGATCGACGCCCTGCTGTCTGCAGAGGATGCCGGATTCTTCGAGCACCCCGGCGTCGACCCCAAGGGCCTGCTGCGCGCCGCCACCGAGCTGGTCGCCAGCGGCGGCGACATTCAGTCCGGCGGCAGCACCATTACCATGCAGGTGGCCCGTAACTATCTGCTGACCCTTGATCGGACCTTTACCCGCAAGATCCGCGAAATACTGCTGGCGCTGCAGATGGAGCAGGTGCTGAGCAAGGAAGAGATCCTTACCCTCTATGTCAACAAGATCTTCCTCGGCCACCGCTCCTATGGCATCGGTGCCGCCGCAGAAACCTACTATGGCAAGCCGCTCTCCGAGTTGAGCCTGGCCCAGACCGCGATGATTGCCGGCCTGCCCAAGGCGCCCTCGAACTTCAACCCGCTGACCAACCCCGAGCGCTCGCTGATCCGCCGTAACTGGATCCTCTATCGCATGCGCGAGCTTGGCCACATCGATGCCGAGCGCTACGAAGCCGCCGTACAGGCCCCGATCACCGCGCGGCGCTTCGCCACCCAGTTAGATGTCGACGCCGATTACGTGGCCGAAATGGCCCGCCAGTTCATCGTCGACCGCTATGACGATGCCTATACTGGCGGCTACAAGGTCACCACGACCCTCGACAGCCAACTGCAGCCACTGGCCCGCCAGGCGCTGACCAAAGGGCTAATCGAGTACGACACCCGTCACGGCTGGCGAGGAGCCGAGGAAACCGACATCCCGGCAAGCCTAGTGGAAGCACAGAACCGCACCCAGCGCAGCGGCCTCGAAGAAGAGCTGTCCGAATCCGAGGTCCGCGAGACGGCGCGTCAGGCCGCCGAACGCAGCCAGACTCAGGTCAGCGGCATCGATGGCGACGTTAGCAACTGGCTACGCGTCCTCGAGCGCACCCCTGCCTACGGGCCTTTGGAACCGGCCATCGTCGTCGAGAGTGAGGGCCGCGAGATGCGCGTGCTGAGTCGCGACGGCAAGGCCATCACGCTGGCCTGGAGCGGTCTCGAGTGGGCAGACCCCTATCTGAGCCCCTACAGTCGTGGGCGCCCGCCGAGTTCGGCAGCCGATATCGCTGACCGCGGCTCACTGGTCCGCATCCTCGAGCAGGACGATGGCAGCTGGCGTCTTTCCCAGCGTCCCGCCGCCGAAGGGTCGATCATCGTTCAAGCCCCCGACAGCGGCGCCGTCCTGGCTCTGCAAGGCGGCTTCAGCTTTGCCTCCAGCAAGTTCAACCGCGCCACTCAGGCCAAGCGCCAGCCCGGTTCGACCTTCAAGCCGTTTATCTATCTAGCGGCGCTGCAGGAAGGCGGCATGACACCCGCCACCGTGATCAACGACGCCCCGGTGGTCATGGAGTCCAATGACGGCCTGTGGCGGCCGGCCAACTCCGGCGGCGAGTTCCGCGGCCCGACCCGGCTGCGCGAGGCGCTGGCGCAGTCACGCAACCTGGTGACCATCCGCATTCTGCGCACCATGGGGCTCGATCGCACCATCGACTTCCTGACCGGGTTCGGCTTCGCCAAGGACGAGTTGCCCAACGGGCTGTCACTGGCGTTGGGCAGCGCCAGCCTGACGCCCTTGACCATGACCAACGCCTATTCGACGCTGGCCAATGGCGGCTTCCAGGTCTCGCCCTGGTTCATCAAGGAAGTTTCCCGGGACGGCAAGGTGATCGAGAAGGCCGAGCCGGCGGTGGCATGTCGTGACTGCTCGCCGGATGCCGATCACGTCGAGCGCGACGGTGAGCGCTATCCGCTGGCGCAGCGCGTCGCCGAGGAAAGCTCTGTCTACCTGCTGCGCAGCATGTTGCGTGACGTCATCGAGCACGGCACCGGCCGCCGCGCCCTGGCCCTCAACCGCAGTGATATCGTTGGCAAGACCGGCACCACCAACGACCGCCGCGATGCCTGGTTCGCAGGCTTCAATGACGAGCTGGTGACCACCGTATGGATCGGTAAGGACAACTACGACACCATCGCCGAGTATGGCGGTCAGGCCGCCCTGCCCATCTGGATGGACTTCATGGGCAAGGCACTGGAAGGCCACGCCGAGAAACAGCCCGAGCGCCCGGATGACATCGTGACCGCACGCATCGACCCGACCACCGGCCAGCGGCTTCGCGACGACCAGTCCGGCGGCATCCAGGAGATGTTCGTGGCCGGCGAGCTGCCAACGCTTGCACCGCGCAGCATCGACCAGGAGCTCGAATCCCAGAGCGGCTCTCAGGGCACCGGTTCCTTCGACGCCATTTTCTGATCTCCAGCGACCCGGGGCACTCCGCCCCGGGCATCGGGCACCATGATTCCCCACTTTCCATACAGCGACCGGCACGGCCCCATCGACCAAGCTCTGCGGCGCGCCGGTCAACCAGCGGTCGCAACGCAGACGCCAGCGGCGACGCGGCCGGCCCGCCTGCTGCAACTCACCCTATTGGCAGGCACCTTGAGCGTCGCTACCGCCAGCGGCCCCGTCATGGCCTACCCCTTTTACGCACCGCCGAAGGCCAAGCCGGATGCACCAATCCTCAGCGGCGACGCTGAACTGGGCTACACGCGCCTGAGCGGCAACACCAATAGTCAAACGCTGCTCGCCAAGACTCGGCTCGCCTGGCTCACCGGCGACTGGCTGCACACGCTTCGCCTGGAGGCCCGCACCGTTAGCGAAGACGAGGAGACCGAGGACGAGCACTACCTGGCCTCCTGGCGTGAGCGCTACGACCTCAGCGGGCCGCACTACCTGTTCGGCTTCACCCGCTGGGAGCGGGAACGCGACAGCGGCTATGACCGGCAGCTGACCGCCATCGGCGGCTACGGGCGACAGCTCCTTGATGACCCCACTCACGAGCTGTCCTTGGAGGCTGGCCCCGGCTATCGCGATGACCGCGTCGAGGACCAGGCCAGCCAGCAGCTGACCGTCGCCTATGGCGCCATGGACTATCGTTTCACGCTTTCCGACACCGGCTACTTCGAACAGCAGATGTCGGTAGAAACCACCAGCGAGAACACCACCCTGCGCTCGCTGAGCGCTATCACCAGCAAGCTCACCTCGCGCCTGGCACTGCGCCTGTCCCACGAGATCAAACACAACTCTCAACCGCCGGATAGCGCTGAGGCACGCACCGACACCACCACCAGTGCCTCGCTGCAGCTGAGCTGGTAGTGCTGCTGGTGCTCTTTTCGCGCTCGTTCCGCGCTCGTTCCTACTTCCCAAACGCAACACGCCGGCCCTTGGGCCGGCGTGTGGTAAGCGCAGCGCGTCGCGACCATCAGTCGCCGTAGACGCCTTCTACGCTGGTCAGCGGGTAATGCGCCGGATAGGGCTTGCGCGCCACCCCGGTATCCACGGCCGCCTGGGCCACCGCCGAGGACACACGATCCAGCAGGCGTGAATCCATCGGTGTCGGAATGATATAGCCGCGACCGAACTCGAGGTGATCGATGTCATAGGCCTCGAGCACTTCAGCGGTGACCGGCTCCCGGGCCAAATCCTTGAGGGCGTGAACCGCCGCGACCTTCATTTCCTCGTTGATGCCGGTGGCGCGCACGTCGAGAGCGCCGCGGAAGATGAACGGAAAGCCCAACACGTTGTTGACCTGGTTCGGGAAGTCCGAGCGACCGGTGGCGATGATCACGTCGTCCCGGGCGGCCTTGGCGTCTGTGGGGTGAATTTCCGGGTCAGGGTTGGAGCAGGCGAAGACCACCGGATTCGGCGCCATGGTCTTGAGCTGCTCAGGCGACAGCAGGTTGGGACCGGACAGGCCCACGAAGACATCGGCGCCCTCGATGGCATCATCCAGGGTGCGATGCTCGGTCTCGGTGGCAAACATCGCCTTGTATTGATTGAGGTCTTCACGGCCGCTGTGGATCACGCCCTTGCGGTCGAGCATGAAGATATTTTCGGCCCGTGCGCCACAGGCGACCAACAGTTTCATGCAGGCAATAGCCGCCGCACCGGCACCCAGGCAGACGATGCGGGCGCTATCCAACGACTTGCCGGCGATATCCAGCGCGTTGAGCATACCCGCAGCCGTGACAATGGCCGTGCCATGCTGATCATCGTGGAAGACCGGGATACTGCAACGCTCGACCAGCGCCCGCTCGATCTCGAAGCACTCCGGCGCCTTGATATCCTCGAGGTTGATACCGCCCCACGTATTGGCGATACGCGCCACGGTGTCGATAAAGGCCTGCGGACTTTCGGCATCGACCTCGATATCCACCGAATTGATGCCAGCGAACTTCTTGAACAGTACGCCCTTGCCTTCCATCACCGGCTTGCTGGCCAGCGGCCCCAGGTTGCCCAACCCGAGAATCGCCGTACCGTCGGAGACCACGGCCACCAGATTGCCTTTGCCGGTATAGAGGTAGGCGTTCTCCGGATCCTTGGCGATCTCACGACAGGGCTCCGCCACACCCGGGCTGTAGGCCAGCGCCAGGTGCTTCGCCGAGGTCGTCGGCTTGGTCAGCTCAATGGACAGCTTGCCGGGAATCGGATGGGAGTGGTAATCCAGTGCCGCTTGCTTCGGATCAGTCATGTCGCGTCCAGTGATGTCATGTGAAGTGGCGCAAGAATATAGAAAAACGCCCGCCCTCACAACGCAAACCAAGTTGGCCTATTTTTCCAACTTTTATCGCGCGTTTGCTGTCATTTCCACCCATTTGCTGAAGTTTATACCTGGCGCCCCACCCATAACGCACAGCTTATCCTGGTGGTTCTGCCGTCGATCCTCCACAAAAAAGCCCGCCGCGGGTTATCCCGGGCGGGCTCTGCTCCGGTCGACGACCCATAAGGGTCGCCGACCTGTCGGCATAAACGCTTAGCCGCGCTTGACGGCAGCACCGAAACGCTTGTTGAAGCGCTCGACGCGGCCACCGGTGGTCGCCTGCTTCTGCTTGCCGGTGTAGAACGGGTGGCACTGCGAGCAGACGTCCAGGTAGAACTCGTGGTTCGCGGTGGAGCCCACTTCGAAGGTCGCGCCACAGCTGCAAGTGGCGGAGACCTTCTTGTAATCGGGGTGGATACCTTGTTTCATCTTGAAGCCTCATTAAGCGGTATGCCGCCACCTGATCTGCTGCCAGGCACCGCATACGGGTTATGATCGCCCGCGGCCAAGTGGCCACGTCAACGAACCGGAATCCGCCGGCTCTCTCACATGCCCTGAATCAACCCACAACGGGTAGCCAGGAAACGAGATCGAGGCCGCGGAGGGCGGTGATTCTAGCAGACCCAATCTCGGAGGCCAATTGTCCGCCAGTGCTTCGTCGCTTCCCGACGCTCCCCGCGTGCTGGGGGTGGCCGTACCCACCCCACTGCGCCGCCTGTTCGACTACCTGCCCGGCCCCGAGACGCCCACCGGCGGCTGGCGACCCGGCCTGCGCGTCCAGGTCGCCCTGGGGCGACGTTCGGTCGTCGGCATCGTCATCGAATGTCGTGCCACCAGCGAGGTGGCACTCGACCGTCTCAAGCCCGTGGAAGCCTGTCTGGATGAAAGCCCACTGCCCGCTGACTGGCTGTGGCTGACGCGCTTCACCGCCCGCTACTATCAGCATCCGCTCGGCGATACTCTGCAGCAGGCACTGCCGGTGCTGCTGCGACAGGGGCGTCCGCTCGAGGCCCGCACCCTGGAGCGCTGGCGGCTAAGCGCAAAGGGCCAGGCGACCCAGGCCGCCGACCTTGGCCGAGCGCGGCGCCAAGCCGAGCTGTTGGAGCTCTTGCGTCAGCATCCACGGGGGCTGCCCACCGCCGCCGTCACCGCCCAACAGTTCAGCCGCGCCCAACTGACGGCGCTGCGCGACAAGGGGCTCGTCGACTGCCTGGAGGAGCCCCGCCTGGCCAGCGACCCACCACGCCCGACGACTCTGCTTGCCGAACCGGCACTCAACCTCAATCGTGAGCAGGCGGCAGCTCTCTCTACCCTGCATGACGGCCTCGACCGCTATCACCCCTGCCTGCTGCAGGGCGTCACCGGCAGTGGCAAGACCGAGGTCTATCTGCAACTGATCGAGGCGGTCATCCAGCGCGGCCGCCAGGCCCTGATCCTGGTGCCCGAGATCGGCCTTACCCCTCAGACACTCGAACGCTTTCGCCGTCGCTTCAGGGTGCCGGTGGTGGCCCTGCACTCAGGCCTCACCGATCACGAGCGCCTGGATGCCTGGCTTGCCGCCATGAGCGGGCGGGCACCGATCATCATCGGCACCCGCTCGGCAATCTTCACGCCGCTGGCCGCACCTGGGGTGATCATCGTCGACGAGGAGCACGACGGCTCGCTGAAGCAGCAGGAAGGCCTGCGCTACCACGCCCGTGACCTGGCCGTGGCGCGGGCCCACCACCACGGCATCCCCGTAGTGCTGGGCAGCGCCACTCCGGCCCTGGAAAGCCTGGCCCAGGCCAGGAGTGGTCGCTATACGCATCTGCGCCTGACGCAGCGGGCCAGCCGCCACCCGCCGGCCAAGCTCGAACTGATCGACCTGCGCGGTCGCCCCCGCCAGGGTGGACTCATTCCCTCTGCGATCGACGCCATTCGTCAGACGCTCGCCGCCGGCCATCAGGTATTGGTATTCATCAACCGGCGCGGCTTCGCGCCGACCCTTGCCTGCCACAGCTGTGGCTGGCTCGCCGAATGCGACCACTGCGACGCCCGCATGACGCTGCACCGTCAGCCGCCGCTGCTAGCCTGTCACCACTGCGAGCGCCAGCAACCGCTACCGCCTGCCTGCCCAGAGTGCCAAAGCGGCGACCTGCGCCCGTTGGGGGCCGGTACCGAACGAACCGAGGAAAGTCTGGCAGCACTCTTCCCGGAGGTGCCGGTACACCGCATCGACCGCGACAGCACGCGCCGCAAGGAAGCCTTCGGTGAGGTGCTCGCCGAGATCAAACGCGGCGAGCCGAGCCTCTTGGTCGGCACCCAAATGCTCGCCAAGGGCCACCATCTGCCCCATGTCACCCTGGTGGTGGTGGTCAACGCCGATGCCGGCCTCTATGCCAGCGACTTCCGAGCCCTGGAGCACTCGGCGCAGCTACTGACCCAGGTGGCCGGCCGTGCCGGCCGCGCCGCCCACCCGGGACGCGTGCTGGTGCAGACCCTGCACAGCGACGACCCGCACCTGCGTTTGCTCGCCGAGCGCGGCTACGACGCCCTGGCCGACGCCCTGCTCGAAGAGCGTCGAGGCGCGGCCCTGCCGCCCTTCCGCTTTCTGGCCCTGACGCGTTTCGAGAGCGCCAGGGAGGCCGAGGCCATGGGGCTCGCCAAGGAGGCCGGGGAGGCGTTACGCGAGTGGTTGGCAAGGCGGGGCCATGCCGTAACCTGTCTGGGCCCGGTGCCGGCGCCCATGGAGCGTCGCCAGAACCGTTATCATGTACAGCTGCTGCTCTCCAGCGCACAACGCAGCCAGCTGCACGAGGCAGGCGCCTGGCTCGTGGCCTGGCTGGAGGCCTGCCGCGACGCCCGGCGCGTGCGCTGGTCGCTGGATATCGACCCCCAGACACTGGCCTAGCCGAGAGTCCAGACTCGGCTCCAGGCCAGGATGGCGTCGGGAATACGCGCCCTGGCGCAGCAGCTAATCTGTGAATTCAGGTTTAAAGCGCGGCGCCAATTGCCGATAATGCGCCATCACGCTGAGTTGAGCGACGCGAACTCGCCGGCCGGCGGCACGCTCCTCGCCGTCATTCACGCCTGCCGGGCCAGGCAAAAGGACATCAGGTTTTTCATGAAAGACACCATTATTGCACTGCTCGAAGAGGCCCTGAGCGCCCTGCAGCAGCAGGGCGAACTGCCCCAGGACATTGCCCCGACCATCAAGGTCGACCCCACCAAGGACAAGGCTCACGGCGACTTCGCCACCAACCTGGCACTGATGCTGGCCAAGCCGGCGGGCAAGAAGCCCCGCGAGCTGGCCGAGGCGCTGGTCGCGGCCCTGCCGGCCTCTCCCGCCATCAGTAAGACCGAGATCGCCGGCCCAGGCTTCATCAACTTCTTCGCCGCCACCGATGCCCTCGCCCAGGTGGTGTCGACCATCCTCGACAGCGGCGATGCCTATGGCCGCTGCCTCGACGGCAAGGGCGAGAAGGTGCAGGTGGAATTCGTCTCCGCCAACCCGACCGGCCCGCTCCATGTCGGCCATGGCCGTGGCGCGGCGATCGGCGACAGCCTGTGCCGTCTGCTCGAGGCGACCGGCTACGACGTGACCCGCGAGTTCTACTACAACGACGCCGGCGCCCAGATCAGCAACCTGGCGCGCTCCGTGCAATCCCGTGCCAAAGGGCTGACCCCGGACGACCCGAGCTGGCCGGCGGACGGCTACCGCGGCGACTATATCCGCGATGTCGCCGAGAGCTACCTGGCCGGCGACACCGTGCACGCCGATGACCGCCACGTCACCGGTGCCGCCGACCCCAACGACCTGGACGCCATCCGCGACTTCGCGGTGGCCTACCTGCGCCGCGAACAGGACCTGGACCTCAAGGCCTTCGGCGTTGCCTTCGACGTCTACTTCCTGGAGTCCTCGCTCTACGAAGAGGCCAAGGTCGAATCCACCGTCAAGACGCTGATCGAGGGCGGTCATACCTACGAGCAGGACGGCGCCCTTTGGTTGCGCACCACCGACTTCGGTGACGACAAGGACCGGGTGATGCGCAAGCAGGACGGCGGCTACACCTACTTCCTGCCTGACGTCGCCTACCACCTCGACAAGTGGCAGCGTGGCTTCACCCAGGTGATCAACGAGCAGGGCGCCGACCACCACTCCACAGTGACCCGGGTACGCGCCGGCTTGCAGGCCCTGGAAACGGGCATTCCCCAAGGCTGGCCGGACTATGTGCTGCACCAGATGGTGCTGGTGACCCGCTCGGGCGTCGAGGTCAAGCTCTCCAAGCGTGCCGGCAGCTATGTCACCCTGCGCGATCTGATCGACGAAGTCGGCCGCGACGCCACCCGCTACTTCCTGGCCGCGCGGCGCGCCGACTCCCAGTTGACCTTCGATATCGACCTGGCCCGCTCGCAGTCCAACGACAACCCGGTCTATTACATCCAGTATGCCCACGCCCGGGTATGCAGCGTGCTGCGCAAGGCCGCCGCCGAAGACCGCGACTTCCAGCACGACCTGGCACTCGACAATCTGGCCCTGCTCGACGCCGACCAGGAAAAGGCGCTGATGAACCGTCTGGCCCGCTACCCGGAGGTGGTGCGCATTGCCGCCGGCAATCGCGAGCCACAGCAGGTTGCCCAATACCTGCAGGACCTGGCCGCCGACTTCCACACCTGCTACAACGCCGTGAAGGTGATGGTCGACGACGATGCCCAGCGCAACGCGCGCCTGGCGCTGGGCATCGCGACCCGCCAGGTGATCCGCAACGGCCTCGACCTGCTGGGCGTCAGTGCCCCCGAGGAGATGTAAACCATGGCCGCACGCCAAGCCGCCAAACCCGCTAGCCGCAAGGGGGCGACGACCCGCAAGCGCGCCACACAGGCCAAGCGCCAGGCTCCTAGCGTGCCCGGCTGGCTGTGGGGGCTCGGAGGCCTGGTGGCCGGTTTCTTCCTCTCCCAGTACCTGCAGGACTCGGCGCCGGCACCACTGGCCAAGGTGTTCAGCCGTCCCGCGGCCGAACAGGCCACACCGTCAGCCGATGCGTCGAAGGGTGACACGGGGGGCCAGGCGACCGGAGCCAGCGAGCCGAGCATGCCGACCTTCGAATTCTATACTCTGCTGCCGGAATCCGAGGTCATCGCCCCGGGCGGCGAGTCCCAGGGCAAGGCCGCTGCGACGGCCAAGGACCCCATCGCCGAGCAGATCTCGCGCCAGCAGGCGCAAAGTGCCGAGAACCGCCGGCCCACCGAGATTGCCGACAACGAGCGCTACGTGCTGCAGGCCGCATCCTTCCGCGACGCCTCGGATGCCCAGCGCCTGGCGGGAAAGCTGAGCGACTTCGGCCTGATAGCCAGCATCAGCAAGGTGCAAACCGGAGACGGCGCCACCTGGCACCGGGTCCAGGTCGGCCCCTACGGCGATGCCGGCGAGCTCAACCGCGCCCAGGACCTGATGATCACCCAGGGCATCGAGCCACTAACTATCCGCCTGCAGAACTAAACCGGCCCGCGCAGCCGCGAAGACGAGCGTGGCGGCAGGCATCCTCCTGCCGCTGCCTGGCCAAGGTTGAATTCCCCCGCCCCCGCCCACACCTTTCCTTGACGTTACCAACGACAGCTTTCATGGCGTCCGTCCGACCGCTTACCGCATCCCGGACGCCCAAGTCACCGGGAGTGTCATCGCTCCCACTACGGAGTCCTTCTCCATGACCACGATCGTATCCGTACGCCGCGGCGACCACGTCGCCCTGGCCGGCGATGGCCAGGTCTCACTGGGCAACACCGTCATGAAAGGCAACGCCAGCAAGGTGCGTCGCCTCTATCGCGGCCAGGTGCTGGCGGGGTTCGCCGGCGGTACCGCCGACGCCTTCACCCTGTTCGAGCGCTTTGAAGCCCAGCTCGAGAAATACCAGGGCCACCTCACCAAGGCTGCCGTCGAGCTGGCCAAGGAATGGCGCACCGACCGCGCCCTGCGCCGTCTCGAGGCACTGCTGGCGGTGGCCGACAAGAACGCCTCGCTGATCATCACCGGCAACGGCGATGTCGTGGAACCCGAGCGCGGCATCATTGCCATCGGCTCGGGCGGCAACTATGCGCTGGCCTCTGCCCGTGCCCTGCTCGAAAACACCGAGCTGCCGGCCCGCGACATCACCGAGAAATCCCTGGAGATCGCCGGCGACATCTGCGTCTTCACCAACCACCACATCACGCTGGAAGAGCTCTGAGCCATGACCCAGATGACCCCCCGCGAGATCGTTCACGCCCTCGATCAGTTCATCATCGGCCAGCAGGACGCCAAGCGTGCCGTGGCCGTGGCGCTACGCAACCGCTGGCGCCGCATGCAGCTCGATGAAGAGCTGCGCCAGGAAGTCACGCCCAAGAACATCCTGATGATCGGACCCACCGGCGTGGGCAAGACCGAGATCGCTCGCCGCCTGGCCAAGCTGGCCCGCGCGCCCTTCCTCAAGGTCGAGGCAACCAAGTTCACTGAAGTGGGCTACGTGGGTCGCGACGTCGAGTCGATCATCCGCGACCTGACCGAGGCGGCGATCAAGATGGTCCGCGAACAGGCCAAGGAAGAGGTCGGTCACAAGGCCGACGATGCCGCCGAAGAGCGCATCCTCGACGCCCTGCTGCCGCGTCCTCGAGGTAGCGAGTACGACAGTGCCCGGGACGACACCTCGACCCGCCAGGTCTTCCGCAAGAAGCTGCGTGAAGGTCAGCTCGATGACAAGGAAATCGACATCGAGATCACCCCGCAGAGCGGCGGCATGGATTTCAACACCCCGCCGGGCATGGAGGAGATGGCAAGCCAACTGCAGAGCATGTTCTCCAACATGAACAAGCAGAAGACCGAGACCCAGCGCGTCGCGGTCAAGGATGCCTGGAAGCTGCTGCGCGACGAGGAAGCCGCCAAGCTGGTCAACGAGGACGACATCAAGCATCGCGCCATCGAAGCGGTGGAGCAGCACGGCATCGTCTTCCTCGACGAGATCGACAAGGTCGCCAAGGGCCAGCAGGGTAGCGGCGGCGAAGTCTCCCGTGAGGGCGTGCAGCGCGACCTGCTGCCGCTGATCGAGGGCTCGACGGTCTCCACCAAGCACGGCATGGTCAAGACCGACCATATCCTGTTCATCGCCTCCGGCGCTTTCCATCTGGCCAAGCCCTCGGACTTGATTCCAGAGCTGCAGGGCCGCCTGCCGATCCGGGTCGAGCTCAACGCCCTGTCGCCGGATGATTTCCAGCGCATCCTCACCGAACCGTCCGCCGCGCTGACCAAGCAGTATCAGGCGCTGATGGCCACCGACGGCCTCGAGATCGCCTTCACCGATGACGGCATCGCGCGTATCGCCGAGATCGCCTGGCGGGTCAACGAAGGCACCGAGAATATCGGCGCCCGTCGCCTGCACACCGTCATGGAGCGCCTGCTCGAGGACGCCTCTTTCAGGGGTGGCGACATGGAAAGCCCGCTGACCATCGACGCCGCCTACGTCGACTCCCAGCTCGGCGAGCTGGCCATGGACGAGGATCTGTCCCGTTACATTCTGTGAGGCCTGCGCCAATCAGCAAGTTCACTGGCTTCGATGCAAGAGCTGGAAGCTATAAGCTGTAAGCTTGAAGAAACATCGGCCTGTGGCTGGAAGGATTGGCCACGCCGCCGCAAGCGATTCACGACCACCGCTTGCGGCGGCGCTGGGTCTCTTCCAGCTTCAAGCTTCCGGCTTCAAGCTCACCGGAGGTGCTTATGTCTGTCCCTATTCCCTCACGCGTTCACTACCACAAGTCCGCCCGCGAGCTGGAACTTGGCTACCCGAACGGCGACACCTACCGACTGTCGATCGAGTATCTGCGCGTCTTCTCGCCCTCCGCCGAGGTGCGCGGCCACGGCCCCGACACCGCCGTGCTGCAGGTCGGCAAGAAGGACGTCGGCCTTGCCAACATTACCCAGGCCGGGCGCTATGCCCTGAAGCTCTCCTTCGATGACGGCCACGACAGCGGCCTCTTCAGTTGGGACTATCTGTATGCGCTAGCTACCAACGCCGAGACCAACTGGGCGGACTATCTCAAGCGACTCGAGGCGGCCGGCGAGTCCCGCGAGCCAAAGGGCATCCAGTTCAAGGAGCTGTGAGACGACCGCCGCCTCGCGGAACCGGTCGGCAAACTCAGTGGGTCATCGAGCACGGTTCGAGTCCGTGACGGCAAAGACAAGGCCATCGCGGGGACGCTACAATGGCGCCACCGCCGGCCTCTTGCCGGCTCTCTTATTACTGTGCGTGCCGCACCACTGGCACGGACTGATGTACTGACTGATAGGGATGCCCATGGACAAGCGCACCACTCACTTCGGCTATCAGGAAGTCCCGGTCGACGAAAAAGCCTCGCGAGTTGCCGACGTCTTCCACTCGGTGGCGGCACGTTATGACGTGATGAATGATCTGATGTCCTTCGGCATCCATCGGGTCTGGAAGCGCCTGACTCTGGAGCGCGCCGGCGTGCGGCCCGGCCACCGGGTGCTCGACATCGCCGGCGGCACCGGTGATCTGACGCTGAAATTCTCGCGTCAGGTGGGCCCACGCGGCCAGGTGATCCTCGCCGACATCAATGCCTCCATGCTACGCGTCGGCCGCGACAAGCTGCTCGACCACGGCGTCGGCGGCAACGTCGAGTACGTGCAGGCCAACGCCGAGTGCCTGCCCTTCCCGGATAACAGCTTCGACTGCATCACCATCGCCTTCGGCCTGCGCAACGTCACCGACAAGGATGCCGCCCTGCGCTCGATGGCCAGGGTCCTCAAGCCCGGTGGCCGCCTCTTGGTGCTGGAGTTTTCCAAGCCCGACAACCCACTGCTGTCGAAGGCCTACGACGACTACTCCTTCCATCTGCTGCCAAAGATGGGCCAGTGGGTGGCCGGCGACGCCGACAGCTACCGCTACCTGGCCGAGTCGATTCGCATGCACCCGGATCAGGAGACCCTCAAGGGCATGATGGAAACAGCCGGGCTCGAGCGGGTCGAGTACACCAACCTGACCGGCGGCATCGTCGCCCTGCACCGAGGCGTCAAGCTCTGATGATGGTCCTCGCCGGTTTCGAACGTACCCTGAACGCCCTGCTTGCCCGGGACCCCGCAGCAGCCACGCGCCTGGCCTCGCTAGACGGCGCGCGCCTGCTGGTGCGCCTGGAGCGCCCGAGCTACGCGCTGCTGGTCAGCTTCGACACACATGGCCTGTCGCTCTCCCGGGGCGAGGGCCTCACCGATGACGACGCCGATGTGATCGTCGAGGCCGACAGCGAGGCTCTGGGTGAGCTGATCGGCGGCGAGTCCGCCGAGCGCCTGATGTTCCGAGGCCGCTTGGCGGTACGCGGACGCGCTCAGGTGCTAGAGCAGGCCCGTGACCTGCTGCTTGACCTAGATTTCGACTGGGAGGGCGAGCTCGCTCAGTGGCTCGGCGATAGACCGGCCCACAGCCTGGCCGAAGGCATGCGCCGCCTGGCCCGCTGGGGGCTGCGCACCCGGCAGGAACTGACTGCCGACATCGGAGAATATGTCTTCGAAGAGGCTAAGCTACTGCCAGGCCGCCACCAGCTCGAGGTGATGCGCGACCAGCTCACCGAGCTCGACATTGCAAGCGACCGCCTCGAAGCCCGACTCGAGCGCCTGAGGCGACGCCTGGAGGGGCGATGCTTGCCTGACGACAGGCGTGACGGACTGGCCGAGGAGCCCTGCCCATGAGCCTGCGCCTGGCAAGGATTGGCTGGGTCATCACCCGATATCGCCTCGACACTCTGATCCCACGGGATCGGCTGCCCTGGCCGCTGCGGGCGCTGCTCGCGCTTTCTCCGCTGCGGCTGGTGCCAGTGCGCGGCGAGCGTGCCGAGCGGCTGCGCCTGGCTCTCGAGGCACTGGGCCCGATATTCGTCAAGTTCGGCCAGATGCTCTCGACCCGCCGCGACCTGCTGCCGCCGGATATCGCCGACGAGCTCAAACGCCTGCAGGATCAAGTGCCGCCCTTTCCCGGCGAACAGGCGGCAGCGCTGGTCGAGGAAGAACTCGAGTGCCGGCTCGACGAGGCCTTCGCAAGCTTCGATAAAACACCGCTAGCCTCGGCCTCGATCGCTCAGGTACATGCCGCCCGACTGCCCGACGGCCAGGAAGTGGTGGTCAAGATCATCCGCCCCGGCATCGATCGCGTCATGCGCCAAGACATGGCACTGCTCTACGGCGTAGCGCGCCTGCTGGCGAAGGTTCCCGAGGCCCGGCGCCTGCGCCCTAGGGAGGTGGTGGCCGACTACGAAGCGACGCTCTTCGACGAGCTGAATCTGCACCGAGAAGCCGCCAACACCTCCCAGCTCAAGCGCAATTTCAAGGACTCGCCGCTGCTCTACGTTCCGGCGAT